>Ga0306871_1000204_pt1 | contig 23539 bp, 17 predicted proteins | sample AntRauMeHopE1497_FD_190447 | JGI IMG/M metagenome (GOLD analysis project Ga0306871, IMG submission 190447) | Saline lake microbial communities from Rauer Islands, Antarctica - Metagenome Hop E1 #497 (v2) (version 2) | ecosystem: Environmental > Aquatic > Non-marine Saline and Alkaline > Saline ... | reverse complement strand
GTTTACACCAACACCACCATTTACGGTACCGGCCCCAATTTCATCTACCCAAGTATAACCACCACCAACTTCTACGAAAGGATCGATAATAGTATTCTTTAGGATATTGTATTTAATTGTACCATCAATAGCATAGTGAGACAAATCATCAACAGATACATCACCTAATTTGCTGATTTTATTCAAGGAACCCCTTGCACCAACGGAGAAGCCGTCACCTACAGATTTCGACAATCCAATGTAAGAGATAGATGGGAGAATGTTCCAGTGGTCGGTGGCATTGAAGAACTCGTTACCAAAGGAACTTACGTCCCCGGTAGGATATACGTCAATTGCGTTAACCCCGAACTGTACTTGCCAAGGATTATTTTCGTCTTGCGCTTGTACATTGTTAAAACCTACAACAAGCAGGGCAACAAGCATTAATTTGCTAAGATGTTTCATGTTCAAATTTTTAAGTTTAAGTGTTTATTAACGACAAATGTAAGTTGTTAAATTTTATTAACAAAATCAAAATCCTCTTTTTTTAACGCATTTAATAGAATAAATGAAGCATTTAAACGATTTTTAATTCCTTGCCCACTTCCGTAAAGGCTTTAATGGCAGTATCCAAATGTTTTTTGGTGTGCGCCGCTGATAGTTGCACGCGTATCCGCGCCTTTCCTTTAGGCACCACGGGATAGAAGAAACCTATTACATAAATGCCCTTTTCAAGGAGTTTGTTGGCCATCGTTTGCGACAGTTTGGCATCGTATAACATTACGGGAACAATGGCAGATTCTCCATCTATGATATCAAATCCGGCATTTTTAATCCCTTTTTTAAAGTAAGCTGTGTTTTCTTGTAAGGTATCCCGTAGGCTTGTGTCGTTTTTCAACATATCAAATACTTTAATGGATGCACCTACTATGGCAGGGGCCAAAGAGTTGGAAAACAAGTAAGGTCTGGAGCGCTGGCGCAACAGTTCAATGATTTCCTTTTTGCCAGTGGTGTAACCTCCCATGGCGCCGCCCATGGCTTTGCCCAAGGTACCCGTAATAATATCTATACGTCCCATGACATTCTTTTCTTCCAAGGTGCCTATTCCTTTTGCACCTATAAAGCCGGTTGCGTGACATTCGTCTATCATCACAAGGGCATCATATTTGTCTGCCAGGTCACATATTTTATCCAAAGGTGCTACCAGGCCGTCCATAGAAAACACGCCATCGGTCACTATAATCTTAAAACGCGCTTCGTCTTCATTTGCTTGTTGCAACTGTTTTTCAAGATCGGCCATATCGCTGTTGGCATATCTGTAGCGTTTTGCCTTGCACAAGCGTACACCATCTATTATGGAGGCATGGTTCAGGGAATCGGAGATTATAGCATCTTCCGCTGTCAGCAAGGGCTCAAACACACCGGCGTTGGCATCAAAGGCGGCTGCATACAATATAGTGTCCTCAGTTTCATAGAAATCCGCAATTTTGGCTTCCAAAGTTTTATGGATATCCTGCGTCCCGCAGATGAACCGTACCGAGGACATACCAAAACCGTGGGAGTCCAACGTGTCTTTTGCAGCTTGCACCACATCCGGATGTGAGGAAAGCCCCAAGTAGTTATTGGAGCAAAAGTTAAGCACCTCTTCCCCGGTTGAAATTTTTATGACCGCATCTTGTGGAGAAACAATGATGCGTTCCTCTTTAAAAAGTCCGTCTTCCTTAATCTGTTGTAATTCTGCCTGTAAGTGGTCTTTGATTTTTCCGTACATAATCGTCTCAAATATTTTCTGTCGTTATCTCTTCATTAATATATACAATGATTTTTTTGTCTACTGTATATCCCATATCGGATAGGGCGTTGGCATAGGATACCAGCTGTTCCTTAAATCTAGGGTTTTTGCTTCCAGTTTTATAATCTATTATAACGGCTTTGTTTTTTAGCACCACCACCCGATCTGGTATCAGCTTGCTGCCATTGGCCAAAAGTATTTCCTTTTCATTGTACACTATATTTCCTTCCGTGAACAAAGGTATTAGTTTTGGATGGGTAACAACCTGTATCACCTTGTCTTTTACCTCTTGTTTTTCCTCCGACGTAATAATTCCTTTTTGTTCTGCTATCGCTATGGCGCCATCCACATCTTGGGCGTGCTCAATAAGGCTTAATATATAATGTATGTTGTTTCCTTTTTGAATTGCTTCTTGCTGGCTGGTGTCCCAAAGCATTCCGGCTCTTGTTAAGATTTTGAAGCTAGGTCTATTCTTATAGGTGTACCCAAAAGGTATTTCTAAATGGTCCTTGTTGTTTTCCTTAGACTTGGAATAGGGTTTAAGGCTTCCAAAGGTATAGTCCAAGGTGTTCACCTCCCATAGCCCCTTGTTTTCTAGGTAGTGAATAAACAAGCCCGAGAAATAATCGGTTTTATGGCGGCCATCCTTATTCAAATCCTTTTCACTTATGATATATAGCGAAGCTTCTGCCCTGGTAAGCGCTACATACAACAGGTTAAAGGCGTCTAAGTGCAGTTTTTGTTGTTCTTGGTCAAATAATTGGGCTTCTTGTTCGCCATATTCCCGTACTTCTTGTTTCTTGGAAAGCAACAATTCTTTAAAACCGGAGAATAATTCTGGATCTACGGTAGTCCATAATTTGGGTTCTATCTCTTCAAAAATATGGGTATTGGCATAGGGGAATATGACTACGGGAAATTCCAGCCCCTTGGATTTATGAATGGTCATGACCTGCACCGCGTTTAAGGTCTCCGGGGTGCTAATGCTTAAACGGCTTCCTTTTTGCTCCCAGTAATTAAGTAAGGCTTGTATGTCCGCTCCATGTTTTTGCTGTACCTCAAAAACGGTATCCATAAAAGCGGTAAGATGTGCATCCGATGTTGGCGCAAGGTCAAATGTTTTAATGGCGTATTCCAAGCCGTCATATATGGCCGATTGTCGAAAGAAACTACCATTAAAATCATAATCGTTCCGCAGCAGGGTTTCCAAAAGTTTTAAGTGGGTTTGGATAAACGCATGTCTGTCCTTTTTATCATGCGCCAAGAAATCCAGCACCTCATAGTTGATTTCCGCTTCGTTGGGCTGTACGGTATGGCGGACAAGGTTCATCAAAAATTGAACTTTTGGGCTGCTGGAGAGCAACAATGATTCCGAGGAAACTACGGGCACCCCTTCTTTCATAAGCTGGTTGGCCAATAGAACGCCCTGCTTTTTTTTGCGGATCAGGACGCAGATATCCCTATATTGGAAGCCATTGGACAAGGATTCCTGTATACAGCCCATGGTCTTCTGGGCGTAATCCTCGTCTTGCGCTTCCTCTAAAAAAGAAAGCTGTACGTAGCCGCCTTCCTTATTGTTGGTCTCTTGCCTGTTCCCCTCTTCGAAAAATTGCCTGTATTTGGGTTGCTCCAAAAACTGACTTATATTTTGAAAAAAACTATTGTTGAAATGGATAATCTCGTCATGACTCCGATAGTTGCGGGGAAGCAGTCTGGTTTCCCCCTGAATTGAAAAAGGATTGCATCGTAAGGTGGCCAGGTCCAAAAACTGCTCCGCTTGTCCTCCCCGCCACCTATAGATGGCCTGTTTAGCATCGCCCACTAAAAAAAGAGAACCAATTTGACCTTGTTCGTCCTCGCTTTCCAGGGCATTCCCAATAAGTGGAATAAGATTGTTCCACTGCATTTGAGAGGTGTCCTGAAATTCATCTATAAAATAGTGGCGGTACTTTTCGCCCAAACGTTCGTAGATAAACGGAGCGGGCTGATTCTTTATTTCGTTCGATATGATGGTGTTGAATTCTGAGATCGATAGTTGGTCCTTTTCCTTTTCAATGCTTTTTACCTCTCGCTGTATGGCATTGAGCAGGGTGAGCGGCACCAGATTCCTATAGGCGTTCTGAAGAAAACTCAGGTCGTATATCAATTCTTTTAAGCTCAAATACCTTTGCAAAAGCTGCACAGGAATTTCTGGGGACGGTAAGGGGCAGTTGACTTTTAGGATTTTCCCGGCAATCAGGTTTTCCTCAAGCTTGTTGTTGTACAAGCCACTGGGGGTAAAATAACCCTCGGTTATCTTTTTAAAGTGATTTGGTAAGGTCTGTCTTGGGAAATCGGCATGGTCTAGCCCGGTTTGGTCTATATAGTCAAGTACCTCTGTTGCAAGCGTCACTGTTTTTTTTTGTCCTTCTTTTAGTTTTGAAAGAATATTTTCCTTTAAAGTTTTAAAATGGGAAAGGTTTTTGTTTTTTATACCTTTAAGGTGGTCAACATTATTCTCGTTGAACAATAGTTTTCCTATTTTTTTGAGGTCATATTCAATATCCCAACTTCTTTCGTCATCTATTTTTTCTAAGGCAAAATCCAGTAATACCTTGGTCAGGGCTAAATCTTCGCCCGCTCTTGCAATGATTCTGGATACCGCTTCGTCCAGCAGACTGTCCGTATCCAACACGACCTCAAAATTTTGTGGAATTTTTAGGTCTTTGGCAAAGGTACGGATGAGCCTATGGGTAAATTTATCTATAGTAGAGATGTCAAAAAAGGCATAGTTGTGTAAAAGCTCTTTTAAACTTTGCTTGCTTACCTTACCCAATGTTTCGGGAGTCATGTTCAAATCTTCCATGACATCTATAAATAAGGGGGAAGCGTCTTCCAACGAGGCGGTGCTGCTAAAAATGAAAAGACTATCCAGGATACGCTTTTTCATTTCGTTTACCGCTTTGTTGGTAAACGTTATGGCCAAGATGCGCTTGAAACTGCGGGGCGAGGAGAGTACAATTTTCAGGTATGCTTTAGTGAGGGCATAGGTTTTTCCGGAACCTGCCGAGGCGTTATATATTTTAAATGGACTTTCCTGCACTTAATTTTTAATTGCAAAGTAAGGAATATCAAACAGTTATTAACAAATAATTATGGGAATATAAATGTTAAAAACTGTAAATTTGAAATTAAAATAATATTAACATAAAACAAAATAATTATGGCTTTTGAATTACCAAAACTGCCTTATGCATACGATGCGCTTGAACCGCATATAGATGCACGGACAATGGAAATACATCATACGAAACATCATAACGGCTATACCACCAAATTAAATGGTGCTATAGAAGGAACCGATTTAGCAGGTAAATCCATTGAAGACCTATTAACTGGATTGGACATGAACAATGGCGCCGTGAGGAACAATGGCGGCGGATTTTATAACCATTCCTTGTTCTGGAACATCCTGTCCCCAAACGGTGGCGGAACTCCAAGTGGCGAATTGTCCGATGCAATCAAGAGCGCCTTTGGTTCTTATGAGGAATTTAAGGATAAGTTCAGTACTGCCGCCGGAACTAGATTTGGATCTGGTTGGGCTTGGCTTTGTGTGCATAAAGGCGGTGCATTGGAAATTTGTTCTACACCAAATCAGGATAATCCATTAATGCCCAATGTGGGCTGTGGTGGCTACCCAATTTTAGGATTGGATGTATGGGAACATGCCTATTATCTAAATTACCAAAACAGAAGACCAGAGTATGTGAATGCATTTTTTAGCATCATCAACTGGGAAGAGGTAGCTAAGTTATATGCCGAAAATAAGTAGTTTTTAGCAAAGAAGTATTAGTGTAACCTTCGGTTTTATAACCACTTAGATATTTTTCTAGGTGGTTTTTTTGTGACTTTCAAAAATAGAAAAGGGTGGAGAAATCTCCACCCTTTTCGTCCCAAATCTTACCATAAACTTAACCTACTTATGCTATGGCGAGACTAAAATACTGGTATTGTGGGAAATAAAAAAAGAAATGTTAAAAATTTTTAATTTCTTTCAATGAAATACTGACTAACAAAATAAAAGTAGGAGCATATTGATCAACTAAAAAGACAATTTCTTCAAAATGAAAAAGGTGGAACGTGCTCCACCTTTTTCCCCCAAATCTTACCATGAACTTAACCTACTTATGCTATGGTTCTTCAAAGGTATGCCACGGGAAGTGTTTGGGAAAAGGAAATGGGTAAACGTCCTATTCCTTAGTTGAAATGCCTTTGTTGAGGTTATTGCCCTATCCAGAGCGGAAGAAAAGAATAGGCGAAATGCACTACTACCTATTTTTTTGGTTCTACCAACATTTCTCTATGGATATCATTTAGATTTTAAAGTAAGGATTAAAGGGAGAATCTGGAAAGAATGATTTTTTCCGTGAAAAGACTGGAAGCAGGCTAGGGAAGGAAAGTTTATCTGAGAAAGAGACCCCGCAGTTGGGCCGATTGGCATATATCTTGGGCTAGCCCCACTATGTGCCAAATAAAAAGGCGGAGCATTGCTCCGCCTTTTTCCCCAAATCTTACCATGAACTTAACCTACTTATGCTATGGTTTCCCAAAGGTACGGTGGAGGGTTACATTTAAGAAAGGTATCGGTCAAACGTCCAAAATAGTAGGTTCAAAAGCAGCTATGGCTTGGCAAACGTCCAAAATAGTAGGTTCAAAAGCAGCTATGGCTTGGCAAATGTGAAAGGTATTGAAAAACAAATGTCACTTAGGATTATCCACGTTTTCTAAAATCCTTGTTTTAAATCTTTGATTTGATAAATAAAGGGAAAGTTTGTGTTATTTGCTTTTAAAGAGGTAGACTTTGAGAAGGGAATAGAACCGACATCGGTTTGTGTGATGAGGGGACACCGCCCTTCGGCGGGGTTGCATTATGCTCGGTTTAATCCAAGATTTATACCAAATAAAAAAGGTGGAGAAGTCTCCACCTTTTTTGCCCCAAATCTTACCATGAACTTAACCTACTTATGCTATGGTAAGCTTAAAAGTATGTTTGTTAGGTTCAATTGGGGTATTCTATCGTTGAAATACCTATTTTATCGACAAGATACATGGCAGAACTTGTATTTCATCGATAAAACAACTAGTATGCCCGCTCATTCTTGCCTTCGTAAAAATTGATAAAGGCCCTATTCACCACTCTATTACCGCCTGGTGTTGGATAGTTTCCGGTAAAATACCAGTCGCCCAAATTTTTAGGGCAGGCGATGTGAAGGCTAGAAACTGTTTGGTAAATTATTTGGACTTCCGCATTTATATCGGGCGAACTTAAAAGTTCACCTATCTTAGTCGATATCTGATGTGCAGAGAAAGGGGCATAGAACTCTTTTACATAGTTGACTACGTCTTTATCCTTGGATTGTACTTGTTTGATACACTTCTCATAGATACGAAGCACATTATCCATGCAGCCATGATCTTCATGCAGCGCCAAGGCTGCCTTAAAGGCGATAAAGTCTTCCAGTTTTGCCATATCTATACCGTAACAATCTGGATATCTGATTTGTGGCGCCGAGGATACCACTATTATTTTCTTTGGGGCGAGTCTATCCAATATGCGCAGTATACTTTTCTTAAGCGTTGTACCTCGTACGATGCTATCGTCAATAATGACCAAGTTATCCCCTTTGTTGACGGACCCATAAGAAATATCGTAAACATGGGCTACCAAATCGTCCCGGCTATCGTCTTGTGTAATAAAGGTTCTCAGCTTGGCGTCCTTTATGGCTACTTTCTCTATTCTTGGGCGAACCTCTAGAATAGCATGTAGTTCCTCGCTCGTTATTTTTCTGCCTATCGCCAGTATTTGCTCCTCCTTCTTTTTGTTCAGGTAGTTCTGCGCTTCCTTGACCATCCCAAAAAACGACGTTTCCGCCGTATTAGGAATATAGGAGAATACCGTATGCTTAATGTCATGGTCAATCGCTTTCAGGATTTGCGGGAAAACCAATTTTCCTAGCTCTTTTCGTTCCTGGTAAATTTCTTTGTCGCTCCCTCTTGAAAAATAAATACGCTCAAAGGAACAGGCCTTGCGCTCTGTAGGTTCCAATATCCGTTTTATGCTAGATTTGCAGTTTTTCTCTATAATGATGGCATGCCCCGGTGCCAGTTCCTTTACCTCTTCGTACGGTACATTGAAAACTGTTTGTATGGCCGGTCTTTCGGATGCTACGACCACCACTTCCTCATCCCTATAATAATAGGCTGGACGTATACCGGCGGGATCTCTAAGGACAAAAGCATCGCCATGGCCCAGTAGACCTGCAATGGCATAGCCGCCATCAAAATTTTTGGCCGCCCTGCGAAGAATTTTGGCAATTTTTAAGCGCTCCGCTATCAAGGGAGAGGCCTCTTGCTTGGAGTAGCCTTCCTTTTTTATCTCCTTGTATAATTTTGCTACGGCATCATCTAAAAAATGTCCTATTTTCTCCATGACCGTGACGGTATCCGCCATTTCCTTTGGATGCTGCCCTAGTTGAATAAGATTGTCGAATAGTTCATGGACATTGGTCATGTTGAAGTTTCCTGCCACGATCAGGTTGCGGTGCATCCAGTTGTTCTGTCTTATGAACGGATGCACACTTTCTATGCTGTTTTTTCCAAATGTGCCATAGCGCACATGGCCCAAAAGCAATTCACCTATATAGGGAATGTTCTTTTTCTGAAGCGCCACATCGTCCTCATATTCCGGATGTTCCTTAAGTTCTTTATTGATGCGGTCGTTGATCTGTGCAAAAATATCCTGTATGGGCTGTTTTTCACAGGACCGCACACGGCTCATATAACGTTGGCCTGCTTCCACGTCCAATTTAATACTGGCAAAACCGGCCCCGTCCTGACCACGGTTGTGCTGTTTTTCCATCATGAGGTACATTTTATTTACTCCGTAAAATGCAGACCCATATTTCTCCTTGTAGTATTCAAGAGGCTTAAGCAATCGGATTACCGAGATGCCACATTCGTGCTTAATAGCGTCACTCATTACTAATAGTGTTTAATAACCTTATTATTCTAAAAAAACATTTTTTCTACGGACACTTGTCTTACCGGTACTTTTGCAGAGCCTGCCAGCCTACCAGGCAATGTCAGAACCTTATTTTCCTGATCTGGGTAAGGTTAAAAAAACCCCGGTTATGGGGCTTGTCATTATTGTAATTCGATTTCAAATTGTGTTAAGGCCTTAAACTGGTACAATCTTTTGTTCACTTCTTTCTTTTGTAGGTGTAGCATGCGCTCCGTGCCAAAACGCTCCACACAGAACGAGGCCAAATTGGAACCATGGATAACTGCCTTCTTCATATTTTCAAAAGACGTATCTCCGGTAGCGGCCAAGTAGCCTGAAAATCCGCCCGCAAAGGTATCTCCGGCACCTGTAGGATCAAAAACTTCCTCCAATGGCAAGGCCGGTGCGAAGAAAACCTGCTCTTTATGGAACAGTAGGGCGCCGTGCTCCCCTTTTTTTATGACCACGTATTTTGGCCCCATACCATATATTTTGTTTGCCGCCTTAACCAAGGAATACTCGCCGGTAAGTTGGCGCGCCTCCTCATCGTTTATGGTAATTACGTCTATATGTTTAATGGTTTCCAGTAAAGCGTCCAAGGCATTGTCCATCCAAAAATTCATCGTGTCCAGTACTATGAGCTTTGGTCGTTTTTCCATCTGATTAATTACACTCAACTGAACGCCAGGATGTAAATTTCCAAGCATCACTACTTCCGCATCCCTATAATCGCTTGGAACAACGGGGTTGAAATCTGCCAAGGTATTCAGTTCTGTTACCAGGGTGTCCCGGGAGTTAAGGTCGTTATGGTATTTGCCCTTCCAGTAAAAGGTTTTACCACCTTTAACGACTTCCAGTTGGGAGATATCGATGTTTTTGGCGGTCAACAAATCTAAATACTCCTGCGGAAAGTCTTCGCCTACCACGGAAACGATGGCAGCATCAACATCAAACTGTGAAGCGGCCAGGCCAATAAAGGTAGCTGCACCGCCCAATATTTTGTCCGTTTTCCCAAACGGTGTTTCTATAGCATCAAAAGCAACAGTACCTACAATAACCAACTTACCCATACCCTAATTATAATTAGGCTGCAAATATACAGTTTTGATGCTTGAATTGTAAACGAAGCACGAATCGAATTTTTGAAGCGAGTTCAGTCGGGATTCTGAAAAGTTGACGCAATCAAAGGATAACGGGATAGTTTCAGAGCCTTGAAAGACTTTTTTCCCGGGATGGCACAAGAAAACCATATTAAATTAGGTAGTCCTTTCCATATTCGTAATAAAAACAGGAACAGTAAATAGTTATTTTCGGATTTTAGTTATTTTCGCACTCCGTAAAAACAAGCACATGAAGCATTCGATTGTTATTCTAGCCGTATTTCTTATTGGTTTTAATAGTTTTGGCCAGAAGAAAAAAGACTTGATTAAGGAAGTGGCACAGTTAAAGGCCAAAGCTGTTGAAATGCAGGCACAACTTAATGAAATAACGAAAGCCAAAGCGTTGAATTTACAGGACAGCCTGCAAAACTTCAGTTATGCTTTTGGCACGAGTATCGGAAACAACCTAAAGACCGTAGGTTTTGATTCGCTATCGTACAACGCCTTCTCCATAGCTTTGCAAGATGCCTTAAAGGGCGAAGAAAAGATACCAATACAAGAGGCGCAAAGACTTGTACAGACTACGATTCAGGAAAAACAAGAGGAAATAGCCAAAATGCAGAGTGCGGAAGGCGAGCGTTTTTTAACGGAGAACGGAAAAAGATCGGAAGTAGTTGCCACGGAAAGCGGACTGCAATATGAAATTATAAACCAAGGGGTTGGCGCCATACCAAAAGCAACGGACAAGGTAAAAGTCCATTATACGGGAACGCTCATAAACGGAGAGGTCTTTGACAGCTCCATTGAACGTGGCGAGCCTACTACTTTTGGAGTATCACAAGTAATTAACGGTTGGACAGAAGCCTTACTGCTTATGCCGGTGGGTTCTAAATGGAAGGTGTTTATACCGCAAGACTTGGCTTACGGGCCAAGAGGTGCCGGCGGTGGTACCATTCCACCTTATGCAGCTTTGATTTTTGAGATGGAATTATTGGGGATTGAAAAAGCCCCCTAACCTCTGAAGGGGGAACTGATAATCTTTGGTTAATTCTTTTTAGTGTTGCTTTTGCCACCAAGACTACTGCGTTCTAATTTACAGTCAATATCCGTTGTCCAGTTTCCCTCCTTCGAAGGGGTTAGGGGAGGACACTAATACCCCAATTTCTCCCGTACGCGTTCCAAAACCCCATCCGCCACTTTTCTGGCCTTTTCCGCACCTAGCGCCAAGGCCTCGTCTATTTCGTTCAAATGGTTCATGTAGTACTCGAACTTTTCACGGGGTTGTTCAAATTTGTTTTGGATGACCTCGTATAGCGCTTGCTTGGCGTGTCCGTAGCCATAATTTCCGGCCAAGTAATTGGCACTCATTTCTTCTATCTGTGGCTGTGTGGCCAGTATTCTGTAGAGCGCAAAAACCTTATCCGTACTTGGGTCTTTGGGGTCTTCCATAGGCCTGCTGTCCGTTTGTATGCCCATGATCTGTTTGCGCAGTTTTTTATCGGTCTGGAAAAGATTTATAAGATTTCCCTTGCTCTTGCTCATTTTTGCACCGTCGGTGCCTGGAACGTACATGGTATCCTCCTGTACTTTTCCATCGGGCACTACAAAGGTGTCGCCCAATTGGGCATGGAAACGCGAAGCCACATCACGTGTCATTTCTATATGTTGCATCTGGTCTTTTCCTACGGGTACAATGTTGGCATCGTATAAAAGAATGTCCGCCGCCATGAGCATGGGGTAGGTAAAGAGACCGGCATTGACGTCTTCCAAACGGTGCGACTTGTCCTTGAACGAATGCGCCAAAGTAAGGCGTTGGTAGGGAAAAAAGCAGCTGAGGTACCACGACAGTTCCGTTACCTGTGGCACATCGCTCTGTCTGTAAAATACCGTTTTTTCTATATCCAGCCCAAAGGCCAACCAGGTTGCAGCGGTGGCATAGGTATTATTCCGTAATGCCGAACCATCCTTAATTTGGGTCAGCGAATGCATATCCGCAATAAACAGAAAGGATTCGTTTTTTGGATTTTGTGCCATTTCTATGGCAGGGATGATCGCACCGAGGATGTTTCCTAAATGTGGGATTCCGGTACTTTGGATACCTGTTAATATTCTAGCCATCTACTTTTTTATAAGGAAGCAAAGGTAAAACAAATAGAAAAATAAGAGTCGAAATCCCTATTTTTGATTCATGTTCAACATATTTAGACGTATAGGTCATGCCGCCTATCGGGTTTGGTTTTATATATTGGTAGCGATACCTATTTTGCTCTTCTTCCCCTTCTTGGTATTATTTGCCTCCAAAGAGGCCTGGTATCCCCAATTTTTCTGGATGGCACGCAACATTTGGGCCAAGCCCATTCTCTATGGCATGGGTTGTCCGCCAAAAGTAGTGTATAAGCAGCGTTTGGTGAGGCGTCAGAGCTATATGCTGGTGGCCAATCATACGAGTATGTTGGATATTATGCTTATGCTCTATGTGAGCAGAAACCCCTTTGTATTTGTGGGGAAGAAGGAATTGGTTAAAATTCCGTTGTTCGGTTTTTTCTACAAACGCGTCTGTATTCTGGTAGATAGGGAAGATACACGCAGCAGGACGGGTGTCTACCGAAGGGCACAAAAAAGATTAAACCAGGGACTCTCTATCTGTATTTTTCCCGAAGGCGGGGTGCCGGAAGAACATATTGTGCTGGACACTTTTAAGGACGGGGCTTTTAGAATGGCCATTAGTCATAAAATAGCGGTAGTTCCAATGACATTCTACGATAATAAAAAACGATTTTCCTTTACATTCTTTAGCGGTGGCCCCGGTAGGAGTCGCGCCAAGGTACATCCGTTTTTTGATACGGGTATTTTAGCCCAAGATGACACGGCTACCTTACGCGAAGAAGTAAGGGAGGTTATTTTGTCCGAATTAAACGAGTGATAAAATCAATCCGTAGCATAGGATATTTTTAATGATTTCCTAAAAAGAGGTTTAACTCCATAATTGGTGAAAACTAAAATATAACTTGATTTATAAGTTTTGATTTCAATTGCCTTAATAAATGTCCTAATCAGAAATTTTTTACTTTTTGACTCTGTTGCTTTTTTGCTTGGGTTTACATTGAACCTTAAACCTTAAACCCTATACCTTAAAATTTAAAGCTAAGTCCACTGTAAATACCCAAGGCATAAGGGTTAAAGGTACCGTTGGTTTGCGAAAATGTATTTAGCTGGTACTTGAACACAGGCTCTATATTCAACTGTAGATTTCGGGAAAATTTATAGTTGACACCCAGTCCAAAATTTGCGCTAAAGTTGAGGTCGTTAACATTATTGGCATCGCCCATTTCGGTAGTTAGGCTGCCGGAGGTCAAGGCTACCGAGTTGTCCACAAGAAACAGGGAACTGACCCCACCAATAACATTCAATCCAAATTTTTGGTCAATAAGGGCGTAATGTAGTTCAACGGGTACTTCCAAATACCCTAACTGCTGCGTCATGATACCGGCTCTTTCCGCATTTGGGGCAAAAGCATCAATAGGAACGTTGGACTGTTCAAGAGCACTGCCTCCAGGTTTACTGGAAACCACCAAGTTTTTGGACGTGGCCCTATAGTTTATGTTGTCTATTTGTCCGTTGGTGGCAGTCATAGGGGAGGAAGAAAAAGCAATGTCGTTGGTGTCATAGCCATAGTCTACCCTGTGAACTCCGGAGCGCACCCTTAGTTTGGGACTTAGTTCATAGGCGACCGATAGCCCGTAGCTCATATTAATGTTGCCCGACTTGGAATTTGGTACAAAGATGGAGTGCACGGAAGAACCTTCTCCCATGGCGTTAAAGTAAACCGGGGCTACACTGGGCCCTGCCGACCATTTTCGTGTTGACTTATCCGCTAAAACTTCCTCTTCTTGACTTTCTATTTCGTCGAATATCGATTTTTTGTTGGCCGAATTTAAACTGTCCTGCTTTCGATCTTCTTGGGCAGCGGCAACGGCGGTATCCTTGGTATCGGACACTATTTTTTCAACCGTATTGGTAAGCTCCCCGGATGGTAATGCCGCATTTTTTTGCGGAATCGATTCCCCGGTTTTGGCAATATCGGTTTTGGCTGTCACAGCACTAGTATAGATGTCCCCGTTGGCCCTGTTCTTTGAACCGTCGTTATTTTTTGTGCCGCTATTTTTCGTTTGCACAAGGCCTTCCTCGTTTTTGTCCCAAGTCTCCCCCTTACTGTTCCTTTTTGGCGCATCCTTTTTATCCAAAGCATCGGATGACCTGGTTTCTTTGTTTTCCGTAGTTGCTATTTGGGTTTCATCTGGCTTTAAGATCTCGTCAGCTTTTTGATCCGTGGCTATTTCCGTCCTAGTTTCTTCTAAAAGAGCATCTGTTTCGTCATCAGTTGCTACTTCAATACTGTCTTCGTCGCTTTGGTTTAGCTGCAGTTGTTCTTTTGGGTTCTTGGTATTTTCTTCGCTATTGGAATCGTCTTGCTCTACATCCGTAATGATCTGGTCTGTATTGTTTTCCGGGTCAAATGGGTTAACAAGGATAAGACCTATCAATAATGCAGCGGCTATACCACCAAGTGCCCACCAAAGTGGCAGTACTCGTTTCTTTTTCTTTTTGTCCAGCGAAGCTTCAATAGAAGCCCATACCCGATCGTCGGGGACTTCATTGAAATCCAAGAGGGTATCTTGGAACAGTTCGTCTAAATTCTTTTTGCTCATTTTCTAAAGCTTATATTTTTATATCGATTCAAAAGGAATCATAAACAGTTTTCCCAACATGAGTACTATACCTATAATGCTTTGGAAAACCTTTGTTTCTATTCTTTCTTTCAAAAGCAGTCTTGCACGTGCAAGATTTGATTTTGACGTGCCTGCCGATGTGCCCAATAGTTCGCCTATTTCCTTGTGCGTGTATCCGTCCAGTACAAATAAATTAAAGGTGGTTCTATACTTGCCGGGGAGTTCGCGAATATAGCCAAGTAAGGTTTGGAGACACACGTCGTTGTTGTCGATATCCACGCTAACATCGTCCTCAATGTTCTCATGTGCCAGATTGAGAGGCTCCTCCTTTCTATATTTCTGTAGGACTGTATTTACTGCAATACGTTTTATCCAACCCTCAAAAGAGCCTTTAGAAGTATATTGGTCTATTTTTTCGTAAATAGTCATAAAGCAGTCATGCAGACTGTCCTCTGCTTCTGCTTTGTTGCGGGAATATTTAAGGCAAATACCATAGAGTACACCAGCGTAGTTACGGTACAGGTGTTCCTGCGCCTTTCGGTCGCCGTTTTTACAATGGTGTATGAGCTCTTCTACACTCACTAAAATGGTTGGTTTATGTGTTTTTTAGTTTTCTACAGGCACTACTACCTCCAGAAATTCGGGTTCGCCGTCACTATCCTCTCCTTGATAAAACCTAAAGGTATACGGTTGGTCATAAATAACGACAAAATTGAAAAAAGCTTGCCCTTCCCGCTCTTCCGCAGTGCAAGGGTCAATATCCGTTCTAATGGAACCTATGGCCACTACGTTGCGTACCGTAGTATCTTGTTTGGTCACATCAAAACCCTCAAAGGCAGAACAGCCATCGGGCAATACATAATCAACATTGATCCGGTAGGTCTCGTTAAGCTCAAAGGATTCCGGTAATTCTGCGCTATTTATGCGTAAGGTGGTAAAGTGAAAATTAGGGCCGTCGTCATCAATGGAGCAGGCGCCTAAAAACAACCCTAAGCAGAAAAGCAGTAACACTAATTTTTTCCTTATCATAGCACTTTCTTTTTATTCTTAAGATGAAAAAAGTGGACAAAGGTTGCGTGCGGCACTAAAAAATTAACAAATAATAACTCTTTTAAGAATTAAGGGCGTTTATTGCCTCACGGATTTTACCTTCCAGTTCTTCAAAAAGTTCAGGATTGTCCAGTAATAAGGATTTCACGGCATCCCTACCTTGGCCAAGTTTGGTGTCCCCGTAACTGAACCAGCTGCCACTCTTTTTAATGATTTCATATTGTACCCCAAGATCAATGATTTCTCCAACTTTGGAAATTCCTTCGCCATACATAATATCGAACTCTGTGGTACGGAACGGTGGAGCCACCTTGTTCTTTACAATCTTTACACGGGTCTTGTTTCCTTGCACGTTCCCGTCCGTATCCTTTATCTGTGTAGACCTTCTAATATCTATCCGAACAGAGGCATAGAACTTCAGGGCATTACCCCCTGTGGTGGTTTCCGGGTTACCGAACATGACGCCTATTTTTTCCCGTAATTGGTTGATGAATATTACGGTACAGTTCGTTTTGCTGATGGAACCGGTAAGTTTTCTTAAGGCCTGCGACATCAAACGTGCGTGTAATCCCATTTTGGAATCGCCCATTTCGCCCTCGATCTCACTTTTTGGCGTTAAGGCGGCTACAGAATCTATAACCACGATATCAATGGCACCGGAACGTATCAGGTTATCCGCGATTTCCAATCCTTGCTCGCCGTTATCTGGCTGGGAAATGATAAGGTTATCGATATCCACGCCTAATTTTGCGGCATAAAAGCGGTCAAAAGCATGTTCTGCATCAATAAATGCTGCAATACCGCCATTTTTTTGAGCCTCTGCAATGGCGTGCAAGGTCAACGTAGTCTTACCCGAAGATTCCGGGCCGTAAATTTCAACCACCCTGCCACGGGGATAGCCACCTACGCCCAAAGCAATATCCAGACCCAAAGAACCTGAGGGAATCACCTCTACGTCTGCAACAACGCTATCTCCCATTTTCATGACAGCACCTTTTCCATAGGTTTTGTCCATTTTGTCCAAGGTTAATTGAAGGGCTTTTAATTTTGCTTCTTTTTCGGAACTCATAGTGTATAATTTTTAAGTATTTTGTGTACCACTCGGTAGGAGCGGTCGGGACTTAGTTTAAAACTCCGTTTGGAGCCGTAAAATCCCCCTTACCCAGACCTTATGTCTGTATTAGTACGATAATTTTACGGAGTGCTAAATTAGCATTTCTTTTTTTGAAATTATTGGTGTGCGGATAATTTTGTTTTGAAGTAAAGGGCTTCCTTGTGCCCACCGCTTACAAATCTGGATTTTTGAAAACGGTTGCAAGCTACAGCGGTAATAGGGTGTTTGTTTTTTGGTCAGGTTATTTCATCACAGACCCTTAATTAGCTTCTGTCAAATTCTCTCGTTGCCTACCGCCTTTCTTTTATTTTTTGGTCGCGAAATTTCGGTGGATACCCCATATCCTTTCATGGAGGTAGTTCTTTGTTCGCCGTTTTGTATTTGTTCTTAGCCAGTTATGTAATGGAAATTAAAAAAAAAGGAGTTCTACACGCAACCTTTTGATATAATCGGCATCTAGTATATAATAGCTTTGGTTAATCTGATGAATTCCGTTGTTTTTAATGTCAACGGATATATGGTGGCTATCTCCTTTTTAGTATACTCAAAAATTATGCTATGAAGAGGAAAAAATGGAATAGCCGATAAAGAGTCTTGGGAAACCAAGGCTCTTTTTTTTAATGGTAGCGTCATACCAACCTCAGTTTCCTCTTTATTTTTTTGAGAAGTACTACCTTTACAAACTTTAACTTAAAAAATTGGTATAGCATGCAACTGTGCAATACATTAAGTGCAAAGGAAAGGGCTGCTTTGATCGAAGAAGCCGGAAAGGAACGTTTGACGATTTCTTTCTATACCTACGCGCACATTGGGAATCCTGCCCTATTCAGAGACCATTTGTTTATTAATTGGGATGCACTAGAGGTTTTGGGACGTATTTATGTGGCCCATGAGGGCATTAATGCGCAATTGTCCGTTCCTGCGGATAATTTTAAAGCTTTTAAAGCACATTTGGATAGTATTTCTTTTTTGGAAGATGCACGCCTCAACATCGCCATTGAGCAGGATAATATGTCTTTCTTAAAATTGAAGGTAAAAGTGCGGCATAAGATTGTTGCGGACGGACTTAATGATGCCTCCTTTGACGTAACCAATAAGGGGATACATGTAAACGCGATAGAATTCAACCGACTTATAGAAGACCCCGATACGGTTTTGGTGGATATGCGAAACCATTACGAAAGCGAAATAGGCCATTTTAAAAACGCCATTACACCGGATGTAGATACGTTTAGGGACTCTTTGGATGTCATAGAGAAGGATTTGGCTAACCATAAAGAGGATAAAAAACTGGTTATGTACTGTACCGGAGGCATACGATGCGAGAAAGCCAGTGCCTATTATAAACATAAGGGCTTTAAACAAGTGTATCAATTGGAAGGCGGAATAATAGAATATGCCAAACAGGTAGAAAACCAGCAATTGGAAAATAAGTTCAAGGGTAAGAATTTTGTTTTTGACCACCGCCGTGGAGAGCGGGTCTCGGTGGATGTCATCGCCAGTTGTCACCAATGCGGGCAGCCTTGTGATGAGCATGTGAATTGCGCCAACGAAGCCTGCCACTTATTATTTATTCAATGTGCCTCCTGTGCCGATAAAATGAACGATTGCTGTTCCGATGACTGCAAGGAAACGCACGAGCTGCCTTTTAAGGAACAAAAAGCCTTGAGAAGGGGGAAAACCGTAAGTAATTTGATATTTAAAAAGGGACGGTCCGAGGTTTTGAAGTTTAAGAAGTAAAAATGGCTTTGCGCCGTATGCTTTACGCTTTAAGCTCTGCAGCACAACTATGATTTTAAGCTATTATGTAAGCGTCAGCCATTTTTTTTGTCTCTTGATGAACTTCCTTCTCCTCCAACCTTAAACCATAAACTTTGAACCTGAAACAACAGAAATCTAAAAAAAATTGGGAATACCCTCTTCTTTAGCGAAATCAACTCACTTTAACTTGTGTTTGAATTTGATATTTGTATTTGAGTTTATTTTTTTCAACCCACTACCCACTACCCACTACCCACTACCCACTACCCTCCGCCCACTACAAACTATCTACTACCCCTACAAACCATTCACTTTTTACTTCACATCAAAAAAATAGTATCTTTACGGTTGAGATTTAGTTTTTTACGAACCTTAATCCGAAAAACGACTTGTTTTTTGGAGTCAATATATATATTATGGGGTGTAGCAGTTGTTCTACCGGTGCGGATGGACAACCAAAGGGATGCAAGAATAATGGCACTTGCGGTACGGATGGTTGCAATAAATTAACAGTTTTCGATTGGCTTTCAAATATGGCGCTCCCCAACGGGGAAAAGCCTTTTGATTTTGTGGAGGTCAGGTTTAAGAACAGCAGAAAGGAGTTTTTTCAGAATACGGAAAATCTTTCACTTTCCATTGGCGATATCGTTGCCACACAGGCCACATCTGGCCATGACATTGGTATGGTGACCCTTACTGGGGAACTTGTTCGTGTACAGATGAAGCGCAAAAAGGAAGATTTTAAGGTAGAAAATTTTCCAAAAGTCTACCGAAAAGCTTCCCAAAAGGACATTGATGTCTGGCAGAAATGCAGGGACAGGGAAGAGGAAATCAAAAAACGAGCCCGAGAAATCGCTATTATCCTAGAACTTCAGATGAAGATTTCCGATGTGGAGTTCCAAGGCGATGGCTCCAAAGCTACCTTCTACTATACGGCAGAGGACCGTGTAGATTTCAGGCAGCTTATAAAGGACATGGCCAAAGCTTTCGGCATTCGTATAGAAATGCGTCAAATTGGATACCGGCAGGAGGCACAGCGTTTGGGAGGTATCGGTTCTTGCGGACGTGAACTCTGTTGTTCCACCTGGCTAACGGATTTTAGGTCGGTAAGTACGTCGGCGGCGCGGTACCAACAACTGTCGCTTAATCCTCAAAAATTGGCTGGGCAATGCGGAAAACTAAAGTGTTGTTTAAACTATGAATTAGATGTTTATTTAGATGCGTTAAAAGACTTTCCATCGCAGGAAACCAGGCTTTTTACCGAAAAAGGAATGGCTTTTTGTCAAAAAACCGACATATTTAAAGAGCGGCTTTGGTTCTCTTACAAAGACGAGCCAGCCAACTGGCACGTGCTCTCCAAAGTACAGGTCAATGAGATTTTGGAAAAAAATAAAAACAAGGAAAAAGTAGCTAGTCTAGAAGCTTATGCGGTAGATAACATTGTTGAGGAAAAAGTAGTGTTCGAAAATGTTGTGGGACAGGATAGCCTTACCCGTTTTGACAGGCCCAAGGGCAGTAAAAATAGTCGTAATAGAAACAGGAACAAAGGCAAGCGCAGTAGCAATAACAATAATCGTAACACGAACAACACTGGGGCTAATACAGGAAGTAGCGGTAATAGTAAGAATACTGGCGGAAATGCCAATAAGGGCAATAGCAACAACAAGAATAATAACAGAAGAAAGAACAACACCAACAGAAAAGGAAAGCCTAATAATGCTAATAATGCGTAATCTCAGCTGTCTTTTTATACTTGGGAGTTTATTAATGTCCTGTAACACCGATGTTATCCGTTCGGAATATAAAAGCGTGAGCGGCGCCGTTTGGAACAAGGACGATGTTATGGAATTTACCTTTTCTGAAATGGATTCGCTCCAAGAATACCAGATGTTCATCAACGTAAGGAACGACCAAAATTTTCCCTACAGCAACCTTTTTTTGATTGCCTCCCTAAACACTCCGGAAGGGGAAGTAGTGCAGGATACACTAGAATACACCATGGCCTTGCCGGACGGCACGTGGCTGGGAAAGGGCAATGGCAGCCTTAAGGAGAATAAATTATGGTACAAGGAAAACATCGTTTTTCCTACTTCTGGCGTATATACCGTACAGGTTTCACATGCAATGCGCAAAAACGGTAACGTTTCCGGAGTTGTAGGATTGGAAGGCATAACGGATGTGGGTATTGAAATAACAAAAAGCAACCCTTAGTGTAATGGCAAAGACGGTTAAAAAGAAAGAACCTCAAGGATTTTTCAAGTATATTAAATGGTTTTGGATGCTATTTATTTCGGGCATTGCGCTCGTTGCATTACTTTTTCTTTCGGCTTCTTGGGGCTTGTTCGGGGAATTGCCTCCGTACGAGTATCTAGAAAATCCACAGACCAACTTGGCTTCCCAGATTGTTTCTTCGGATGGGAATCTGTTGGGAAAATTCTACTTGGACGATAACCGAACCGATATAACCTATGAAGATTTACCCGAAAATCTGGTCAACACCCTTATTGCCAGTGAGGATATCCGCTTTAGGGACCATTCCGGTATAGATGCCAGAGGCACGCTTAGAGCGGCATTTTATTTAGGGAAAAGAGGTGGGGCAAGTACCATTACCCAGCAATTGGCACGCCAACTCTTTGTTGGTGTTCGATCTAGAAATAAACTGGAGACCATTCAACAAAAACTAAAGGAGTGGGTCTTGGCTATCCGTTTGGAGCGGAGCTATACCAAGGAAGAGATCATTGCCATGTACCTTAATATTTATGATTTTGGGAACAATGCCGATGGTATCCGTTCCGCATCCAGAATTTATTTTGGAAAGGAACCCAAGGACTTAAAGGTGGAAGAATCCGCCATGCTGGTGGGAATGCTTCAAAATTCATCGCTTTTTAACCCCTTGCGAAGGGAGGAAATTACCTTGAACAAACGGAATATCGTTTTGGGACAGTTGGCGCGTTACGATTATATTACAGAGAAGGAGAAAGATTCCCTTCAAGGCTTAAGGATGGATATCAATTTTAATCCGGAAAGCCATAGGGAAGGCTTGGCCACCTATTTTAGGATGTACCTGCAACGTTTTATGAAAGGCTGGATAGATAAAAATCCAAAACCGGCAATGGAAGGCGATCGGGACCGGTATAATTTATACTTGGATGGCTTAAAGATATACACCACCATTGATTCCAGAATGCAGCAAAATGCGGAGGAGGCGGTTTCCCAGCACATGGAGCGCTTACAGGCCGAGTTTTTTGTACAGAACACGAAGGAACGGAATCCCACGACCCCTTTTCTGGATTTGAATACGGAGGAGACGGACCGCATTATGGAAAGGGCCATAAAAATCTCCGAACGATGGCGAAAAATGGAGGACGCCGGAAAATCCGAGAAGGAAATTCGGGACTCCTTTACCAAAAAGACCGATATGACGGTGTTTGACTGGAAAAGTGACACTAGGGAAAAGGATACCATTCTAACCCCTTTGGATTCCATCCGCTACTATAAAACTTTTTTAAGGGCGTCCATGATGTCCATGGAACCGCAATCCGGCCATGTAAAGGCGTGGGTAGGCGGTATCGATTACAAGCATTTTCAATATGACAATGTGATCCAAGGGGCAAGGCAGGCCGGATCTACGTTTAAACCCTTTGTGTACGCCGCAGCTTTGGATCAATTGCGCTTATCTCCTTGCGAAACATTGCCCGATACGCAGTACTGCATTGAGGCGGGCAAACATGGCAACCCAGAACCCTGGTGTCCCAAAAACTCCGATGGAAAGTATTCCGGGCGGGACATGACCTTGAAATTCGCGCTGGCAAACTCCGTGAATACGGTTACGGCACAGTTAATAGATAAGGTGGGGCCAAAGTCGGTCGTAGCCATCGTAAAAAACCTAGGGCTTAATCGGGAAATCCCCGAAGTGCCTTCCATAGCTCTGGGGACGCCCGATTTTAATGTGTACGAAATGGTAGGTGCCTACGGTGCCTTTGCCAATCAGGGCGTGTATGTCAAACCGGTAATGGTTACGCGTATAGAGGACAAGAACGGTACGGTGCTTTACGAGTATGTGCCGGAAACCAAAGATGTACTCAGCAAGGATGTGTCCTATGCGATGATAGAATTGATGAAAGGGGTTACCCAAGGCGGTTCGGGAACCAGATTGCGTCACAGTTACAACAAGGACAATACGGTCTACAAGGAAGTGATTACCGGATATCCGTACGAACTTACGAACCCTATTGCAGGGAAAACGGGAACTACACAGAACCAAAGTGACGGTTGGTTTATGGGCATGGTGCCCAACTTGGTAACCGGTGTCTGGGTAGGTGGTGAGGACCGTGCTACGCACTTTAAGAGCATTACCTACGGACAAGGGGCAACTATGGCCTTGCCCATTTGGGGCTTGTTTATGAAAAAGAACTATGCCAACGAGGAATTGGGAGTTTCCAAAGAGGATTTTGAAAGACCCGAGAATATGTCCATAGAGACCGATTGTGACAAATTCAACAACGCCCAGCGCAAGGATGTGGACTTAGAGGAAGATCTGGAGGATTTGGATTTTTAAGATCAAGGAAATAAAAGCTATTTGTAACACATAATTAATTTATCGGCAACTAATACTAAGTAGGCTCTTGCAGTACGCAGTAACAGTTATTTGAGTTCTGCCAACTGGTACTGAAAATCGCCTACCCTTAGACCGTTTTTAGAACCTAAAAAGTAATGCATTAAAGTGCATAGCCTACAGCAACGTAAAGACCTCGCAGAATGCGGGGTCTTTTTTTGGGAATACTTCAATATAAGCAGTAAATTGGACGGACATTAATCTAAAGCGATATGATACGAAAAACGGTAGCCAATGTAAATGAGGCACTGGAGGGTGTGCAGGATGGTATGACCCTGATGCTGGGCGGATTCGGACTTTGCGGGATTCCTGAGAACGCCATTGCGCAATTGGTAGCCTTGGGTGTCAAGGACATTACC
>Ga0306871_1000201_pt1 | contig 23674 bp, 15 predicted proteins | sample AntRauMeHopE1497_FD_190447 | JGI IMG/M metagenome (GOLD analysis project Ga0306871, IMG submission 190447) | Saline lake microbial communities from Rauer Islands, Antarctica - Metagenome Hop E1 #497 (v2) (version 2) | ecosystem: Environmental > Aquatic > Non-marine Saline and Alkaline > Saline ... | reverse complement strand
TTTCAAAAATACCTTTATAGGTGCTAATGATGTTCATAATAGTACAATTCAGCAGTGCATCCATCCAAAAGATATAGCTTTACTGAATGCCACATTTAAGAGTGCAAAGGAACAAATTGAACGACGTTTTCCTATAAGATTACGACTTAAACGCATAGGAGCAGAAGATTATCAACTTGTAGAACTCGATTTTCAGGCTATTCCAAAACATATAAATGGTAGTAAAAAATATTACTTTCAAGCGTCAGGAAAAAAGGCTAACGAAGCTACGCTAACAAAAGCCCACTTAATAGATAAAAATCTCGAATTAAGTTCTATACAACAAGCTCTCTATAATAGTGCTATTATTGCTGTTGGTAATCTAGAAGGTGTAATATTAGATGTTAATGATCGCTTCTGTGAAGTTTCAGGCCATACTAAAGAAGAGTTAATAGGAAGAAATTTTAGTAGTCTAAGTGCTACAAAAAAACCCAAAAATTCATGGGCAGAATTTTGGAAAACTATTGATCTTGACGATTATTGGCGTGGTCAGATTTGTAATAAAAATAAAGTAGGTGAGCAGTACTGGCTTGACACTGTTATGAGTCTAATTACAAGTAGCCACGGAAATATTAAAAAATTTATTTCTATTAGTCAAGACATCACAAACATAAAGAGTATTCAAGCTACACTTAAATTAACTAGCGATCAGTTAGAGCAAACAGGCAAGCTAGCGCGAGTTGGAGGTTGGGAGTTGAATCTAGTTACTTCAGAACTCAGTTGGTCTAGTGTTACAAAAGAAATTCACCAAGTACCACAATCGTACATACCAGAGTTAGCAACGGCATTAAATTTTTACAAAGAGGGTATAGACCGCGAACGTATCTTAAAGTTAGTACAAAATGCTATTGAATCTGGGACAACCTATGATGAAGAATTTAGAATAATTACCGCTAAAGGCCATGAAAGATGGGTTAGAGTAATAGGTGAAGCTGAATTTGAGTCAAATAAATGCGTACGTGTCTACGGGGTGTTCCAAGATATTCACCAACTAAAACAAACGCAGATATCAGACGCACTAAATGCTACAAGACTTGAAGTCGCTGCGGATTATTCCGGGATAGGTATTTGGGAATACGACGGGAAAACCCAAAAAGAGTACTGGGACGAACAAATGCTTAGCCTTCACCGATACAAGCGTGAAGAATACGATTCTTTGTCAGATCCTTGGGATAAAATAGTTCATCCTGAAGACTTTGAACGTGCTAATAAAGAATTTAGGGATTCACTTAAAACTGGAGATAACTACGATAGTATTTATCGAATAGTTTGGCCAAATGGAGAAATAAAATTCATTCATGCAAAAGGCCGAATATTTAGAGATGATAAAGATCAGGTGGTTTCCATTATTGGAACCAACCAAGATATTACGGAACAAAAAAAGTTGGAAGATGAGCTAAGGTATAACCAATATATTTTTGAGCAATCGGGTAAACTCGCCAAAATTGGTTCTTGGGTGGTAAATCTTGGTAGAACAAAAAGCGTAGAATGGTCGAATATCACTCAAGAAATTCATGGCGTAGCAGATGATTATGTTCCGTATTTCAATAAGGTTGATCATTTTTACCATTTTGAGGGCTCAAGTACAGACATAAAGAAGCTTTATGCACTAGCCATTCGGAGTAAAAAGGGATTTGATATAGAGTTTAGACTTAAAACTTTTGACGGCGATATTCGTTGGGTACGAAGCATTGCACATCCAGAATTTGATGATAAGGGAAAATGCCTTCGAATTATTGGGACACTTCAAGATATTACCAAACAAAGAGAAGAGGCTGAGCGCCTTAAAGCCGCAGAGAAATTGGCTGGGCTTGGCACTTTTCAATACTATGTGCTAACCGACGAATTGTACTGGTCTGACATAGCTAGAGAGATTTACGAGATAGATAAAGAACAGTTAACTTTCCAAGATTATACCAATAGAATTCATAAAGATGATCGTCAAAAAGCAGAATCTGACTTTAGAAATGCTGTAGAAAATAAAGCAGATTTTAGATATTCCCATAGGTTGGTAATGGATGACGGAAGAGTGAAATATGGTACGTTCACTGGCGAAAATATCTACGACGCAAATGGGGTGGTTTATTTAAGCCGAGGAACCATTGAAGATATTACCAAAGAAAAGGTAGCCGAACTAGAACTTATTAAGTCTAGGACAGAAGCCATTGAAGCAAATAAAGCCAAGTCTAATTTCTTGGCAAATATGAGTCATGAAATTAGAACGCCACTTAATGGCGTTATTGGTTTCAACGAGTTGCTAAGCCATACACCACTAAATGAGATTCAACAGCAATATTTACAGAATGCCAGTTCGTCCGCTCAAACTTTATTGTCGGTTCTCAACGATATATTAGATTTTTCTAAAATTGAAGCCGGAAAATTAGAGCTAGACCCTACAAAAACAGATTTAATTGAAGTAATTCAGTCTACTGCCAACATCTTCAAATATGCCGCACAGAAGAAGAATCTAGAAATACTATTAGATATTAAGCCTGATTTACCTTCAGAAGTAATAGTAGATCAACTAAGACTAAAACAAATTCTTACGAACCTTTTGAGTAACGCCGTAAAATTTACTGATCATGGTAATCTTAAAATTGAGGTGGACTTTAAACGCTTAAAAAGTACTAAGAACAAAAAAGTCGCAAAATTCACCTTTAAGACTGTTGATACAGGTATTGGTATTTCCAAAGCTCAGCGGCTAAAGCTTTTTAAAGCATTTTCGCAGGCAGATCCTTCTACAAGTAGAAAATACGGTGGAACAGGGCTAGGTTTAGTGATCTCGAATTCAATTTTAGACCAAATGGGTACAAGGCTTAAAATGAATAGTGAATTAGGCATCGGGAGCACCTTTTTCTTTGATCTGATATTAGAATATGGCTATTCAGAAAACACGGCTTCCCACACCATAGATCATATAAAAAATGCCCTGATTGTTGATGATAACATAGAAGCCACACGTATTTTAAAAACGCAATTAGCGCATTGGGGCATTTCATCTGTTACTGCCCACAATGCAGAAGAAGCCATAAAATATTTCCATCAAGACCTAGATTTTGATGTCGCTATTCTTGACTACCACATGCCAGATAAAACGGGCTTAGAGCTACTGGCTGAGGTTAAGAGATCTAAAAAATCCCCCAATAAAAATACTCCAGTCATTTTACTACATTCTTCAGCAGATGACGCTAACATTTTGTTAGAATCCAACAAATCTGGGGTTTATATCAGGCTTGAAAAACCGCTATACCCAACGGAGTTGTACAGAGCACTAACCAAAATTAATGAACCTAGTGAGTCTTTTGATTCTAGTGAAACAAGCCAAGCTCTTAGGGCTAATCATCATAAAGTACTTGATACAGTTATATCACCAAATATCTTAATTGTTGAAGATGTTTTATTGAATAGCACCTTGGTTAAAGCATTGATAAAGAGATACTTACCCTCTGCTAATGTCAGTGAAGTAGTTAATGGCGTAGATGCCGTTGAATACTGTAAAAATAATCATGTAGATCTCATTTTTATGGATATTCAGATGCCAATAATGGATGGCTATGAGGCTACAAAAGAGATACGTGCTTATGAAGCAAAGCAACAAAAAGAAGCCGTTACTATTGTAGCGCTTACTGCTCATGCCTTTAAAGAAGAGCGTGATAAGGTCTTAACCATTGGCATGAACGACTTGCTTACTAAACCCGTAGAGCCTTTAGCTATTAGCAAAACCCTATCAACCTACTTTAAGATTAATAATGCAGTTGACTATAGCTCAATAGAAGAGGGGTTAGCAAAAGTAGCGGATGCACCAAAAAATCAGATATATGATAAGACTGCAGTGCTAAACCGATTTTTATTTGATGAAGAACTTATTTCTGAGATGCTGCAAAAGGCTAAAACACAAATATTAGCCACAAAAGAGCTTTTAATGACCGCAATTAAGGAAAAAGATGCGGATCAAATTGAAAAAACAGCACACAAAATTAAAGGCATAGCAAAAAATATGTCTTTTGTTAAGCTGATTGAAACTGCTTCAATTTTGGAAGCAAAATCCGACGAAAGTACAAATATCATCGGTGAATTGTATGAAAATCTAGATGAAAGTATAAACGAGCTTTTGAATTATTTAAAGATTTAATTTATTTATGTAAACGAATTATCGAAGTATTTTTACAACTTTTTGTAGCTTTTTTCAAAATCCTTAGTACGATTTACAAAAAAATTATGTTATTTAAGGGTCTATAGGAAACTTTGTAAAACCCCCTTGTATGAAAGCTAGTAGAAATAGCAATTCAGAATTGAACTATAAATATTTTAGTGAACAGGTTCCCGAAGTTGGTAGCTGGAATGCTCATTTCATTGATAATGAGTGGCTTTTTGAACTGTCTGCAAATAGCAGCACTATATTAGATTTCAAGGAGCAAGCTCAACTACGCTTAACCACTTTAATTGATTTCATTAAAGAAAAAGATGATGCAGATAAGCTAAAGTCTATCTTTAACGCTAATCAAAAAGTAGAAAAGTCATGGACTTTAGAGACCGTTGTTTACACCACAAAAGCAGCAGAAAGGTGGGTGAAAATATCAGGTTCTTATATCCCAAGCCAGAATGGGTCGGTAGCTCTATTTGTAGGAACCATGCAAGATATAAATGATCTTAAACGAGCCTTAATTCTAGTAGATCAATTATCCGAACGCATTTCACAAACTTCCGAAAATGCAAATATAGGCGCATGGGAATTTAATTTGGTGACCGGTGAGCTGTATTGGAACCATAAGATGTTCGATATTTATAGCGTTCTCAAAGAGGAGTTTGATGGAACCTATGATTCCTGGGCAAATACCTTAGATCCCAAAACTAAGGCTGCAAGTGAAGAGGCATTTAGTGAAGCCATAAATAAAAAAGAGGATTTTAAGTTTGAGTTTGAAATCATCAAGGATGGGAAAAAATGTATTATCCGCTCTAGAGCCAAACTTTTTTATGACGATACAGATGAACCAATAAGAGCGGTTGGCACTAATTGGGATGTAACTGAGGAAATTCACAGAGAACATGAAATCCGATATCAACAACATTTGTTAGAGCAAACAGGTGTTTTAGCTAGAATTGGTACCTGGATCTACCAACTGAAAGACCAGAAGGTTGAGTGGTCTAATATGACCAAAATTATAAATGAGGTGGAACCTACTTTTGAGCCTTCATTAGCCTACAAATTGGGTGATTACGCCAATCAAGAAACAGCTGATAAAATCAATAACTTATTAGAAAAAACCGCAAAGAATGGAATTGGTTTTGATATTGAGTTTGAAGTGATTACCGCCAAAAAAAACAGGCTTTGGCTTAGATGTATAGCCAAAGCAGAGTTTGAAGATGGTGAATGCGCGCGTATTTATGGAACCTTACAAGACATAAATCAACAACTAGAAGATGCCAAAAGAATATTAGCTGCTGAGAAGTTGGCTGGTTTAGGAACCTTTGTATACGACCTAGAGCAAGAAGATTTCATTTTCTCTGAAACGGCTTTAGAAATACTAGGTCTCAAAATAAAAGAGCGCTATTCTTATTATGAAATTCTTTTAAAAGTAGTGGAAGAAGATCGCCGCCTTATTGAAGAGTTTTTTACAACAGACCAAGTTTTTGAAGATAAATATATAAGTGAACTGCGTTTAACAACTGCTGATAAAAGTCTAAAGTATTTTCGGTTAACGGGCGAAAAAATGCAGCATAGTGATGGTACTATTCTCAATATCAGAGGAACCATCCAAGATATAACCGTCACAAAAAATGCAGAATATGAATTAATCAAAGCCAAAGAAGAAGCGGAAGAAGCAAGCAGAGCAAAATCTTCATTCCTGGCAAATATGAGCCATGAAATACGCACGCCATTAAACGGTGTTATTGGCTTTAACGAACTTTTGAGCCATACTAAACTCGATTCTGTACAAAACCAGTACTTAGACAACGCAACCAAATCTGCAAAAACACTGCTTTCTGTGTTAAATGATGTACTAGATTTATCAAAAATTGAAGCCGGAAAACTAGAGCTAGATCCCGCAGATACCGATTTAATCGAGTTATTTGAGTCTACTCTTGATATGTTCAAGTACGACGCACAGAAAAAGGGACTAGAAATCTTATTAGACTTGCAACCCGATATTCCGTCATCGGTTTTGGTAGACGATACCCGTCTCAAACAAGTGCTTTCAAACCTTTTAAGTAACGCTATAAAGTTCACCAATTCGGGAACTGTACGTTTACGTGTTAATTTTGAACGCACAAACACAGAGAAAATAGGACTGTTCAATTTCGAAGTTCAAGACACCGGAATTGGTATATCGGAGCAACAAAAAGAGAATTTATTCAAGGCTTTTTCTCAGGCAGACGTTTCGACTTCCCGTAAATATGGGGGAACTGGTCTTGGTTTGGTTATTTCAAACCTGATATTGGAACAAATGGAAACCACCATAAAGCTGAAAAGTACGCCTGGTTTGGGCTCGGTTTTTTCCTTCCAGTTGCAATTGCCTTATGGTTATCAAACAGAGTCTCGTTCTCACACGGTAGACCATATCAAGCATGTGCTTATTGTAGATGACAATAATGAAGCTGCAGAATTGGTTAAAATTCATTTAGATCACTGGGGAATTAAGTCTACCATTGCAAACTCTGCTGAGCAAGCACTGGCGAACCTAAAATCTGGCAATACCTACGATGTGTTCATCCTTGACTACTACATGCCAAATATTAATGGCTTAGAATTTCTGCATATCGTTAGAAATAACTCGGAGCAATACAGCCAAAATTTTGACGTAATACTACTTCACACTTCCGCAAATGACTCAAACATACTAGAGCAATGTATAGCGTTAAGGGTGAAGCAAAGACTAGAAAAACCGCTAAAATCTAGCCTACTATACAATATTCTCACAAAAATGAATATCAAAAATGGCCGGGAAACCCCCCTTCCTGCTAAAGAGAAAGCCAGACGCTCACCTTTGCTAGATATTTTAAACCCTACCATAATGGTGGCAGAAGATGTAGAAATTAATGCGGTTTTAGTAAGAGCGCTAATTAATCGTTTCCTACCAACAGCTAATATTATTGAAGCTAGAAATGGGAAGGAAGCCGTGGAGAAATTCAAAGACTTCCAGATAGACTTTATTTTAATGGATATTCAAATGCCGGAGTTAGATGGCTATGAAGCTTCTGTGCTTATCAGAAAACATGAAAAAGAGTATCAAAAGAGTAAGAAAGAATGCCCAATTATTGCGCTAACGGCACATGCCTTTAAAGAAGAACGGATAAAAGTAAAAAATGCGGGTTTAAACGATATTATTACCAAGCCGCTGGATCCAGAATCGCTTGAAAGAATATTTACTGAGTACCTACTTCCTGCCAATACCCAAGGAGTTACACACGCACAAAATACTGTTGAAGCTACAGAGAAAATTTCGGATGAAACAGTTATTTTTGACCGTAACTCTCTGAAATCACGCTTTTTGTTTGACGACGAGATGGTTAATGAAATGGTACTTAAAGCAAAAAAACAACTTATGACGTCGATGGAAGAGTTGTTTGAAAGTGTGGAAAAGCAAGACCGTGTAATGATTGCTAAAAAAGCTCATATCATTAAAGGAGTTTGCAATAATATGCAGTTTAAAGCGCTCTATAAAGCGGCCAATTTACTGGAAGAAAAAGCACAAGACCCCAAAAAAGACTGCAATGAACAGTTTAAAGAAGTGCTATCTGCTCACACAATGCTCATCAAATTTCTAAGTCAAAAAAAAACCAGTAGCCTTTCATAGCTACTGGTTATAATATATTGTGATTGTTCAACCAATATTTCCAATACTAATAAAATCAATTCTGTAAGGAGTTAACATCCTCATTTGTGAGTATATTTTAGGTACACTAAGAATAAATTCTAGCCTTGTTATTAGTCCATAATCCCTATGTCACCAAGTTCGTACTCAGAATCTGAGATGCTTGTTAGATTTAGAAAGCTCTTTAGAGTCGACTCTAGTACTGCGTTTAATCTTCAGGAAGAAATTGTACAAATAAAACAGCTTGAAAATAGCTTACCTTCTTCTATTGGCTTGTATTTGTTAGACTTACAAACGCTTAGCTATGCCTATATGAGCCAGCGTTCGCTACAAATTACGGGCATTCCGCCCAATAGCTATGAACGCTTTGGGTTGACCCATTTTTTTGAACACTTACACCCAGAAGATCGGTGTTTGATTGCAGAAAAAACGCTGCCTTTGTACAAAAAAAGACTTAAAAGCTGTACAATAGAAGAGCGAAGGCTACTAAATGCATCGCTCAATTACAGGATTAAGGCAGATAGCCATGAAAGAACGAGCTATAGACATGTTTTGGCGCAGTTATCAATACGCTCTGTTAATGAATTGGGGATGCCTGTGCTATTACTTGGGGTATTTTCTCAGTTAAATATAGATCAATACTTAGGGCAAGACTTCAAACTCTATTTATCAGAGAATGGGGTAACAACCAAGATATTGCTAGACGAGCACCTTAGTTCAAATCCGCTTACCGACAAGGAAATGGAGGTACTTATGTACATTGCGCAGGGCTACAGCAGTAAAGAAATTGCCCAAATGAAGAATATTAGCAAACATACGGTAGATACGCACCGCAGAAAAGTGCTCAAAAAGCTGCATGTAAGTAACTCTATAGAGGCGGTAATTTATTGCCGCTCTATGGGATGGATATAATTACTCGTAGTTTTTTAAGTCTCGACCTAATTGCCTTTTTTCGTCTCTGTCTGCAATGCTGGCACGTTTGTCGTAGTTCTTTTTCCCTTTAGCTAGGCCTACCTCAATTTTTACTCTGGGGCCTTTAAAGTATAGCTTTAGTGCTACAAGCGTCATACCGTCACGTTCAATGCCTTTATCAATCTGCTTAATTTCTGCTTTATTTAGCAGTAGTCTTCTATCTCTGTTTTCTTCATGGTTGTAATAAGAGCCGTGTTCGTACTCTTTTATGTACATATTCTTGAGCCAAACTTCGTTTTTTAGCATATAGGCAAAGCTTTCGCCTAAGCTGGCTTTACCGGCTCTTATAGATTTAACTTCGGTTCCTTTTAGTTCAACACCCGCTTCAAAAGTCTTTTCGATGTAGTAGTCGAAGCGTGCTTTGTTGTTTTTAATGGTGGGCCGATTATTTACTTTTTCGTCTTTTTTCTTTGCCACAATCTGTCTTTTAAAAAAGGCTTTATAGTGCTAATGCGTTATCCTATTGGTATAAAAAAAGCGTTTTATAGGTTAAAGCCTATGGTTTTTAACGAATCTCTTACGCCAGTTGGGATATTATCTAAACGATCTGGCATTGTTGCATACACAGACATAATCATTTGCAGTTGTTCTCTAGCAACACCAGCTGCTTCGTTGGTTGGTTCTAGGTTATATGCGGTCAAAAACTCACGCATTGCTGCGTACATATTTTCCCCCATACCGCCCGCTGGTCGCTCACCGCGGCTCATTGTTCCAACAGTCATATTTATTAGGCCTAATCCGTAATTTAGGTGTACGCGTTGTAGCCCTAATTTCACCGTTGCGTCTGAGGTATCTTTGTTAGCTAGCCATTCAAAGGCTCTTTCAAATTCGTTGTTATCAATCAGGTCAATTACTGATTGTTCAATATTGGTATCATCAATTTCTATTTTTGTTATGGCCTCGGTAGATTCACCAGATTTATCTGCAGAATTACAGCCAATTGCAATAAAAAGTATGGCTACTAGAAAAGTCTTAATTAATGATGAGAACATGTGATGTGATGCTTGAAAATTCAAAGTTTTTGGAAGGCCATAAATATACACAAAAAAGCTACAGCAATGGCGTAAATACTGTGTTAAGGTATAAGGCTGTAGATGGGATTTACCGTAAAGCAAAGCACGTAAATCACCATACTTGACCAACCCAAAATCAGGCGTTCTTTGTTCAGTTTTTCTGGAAAAATAACGGGTGGATGCCCAGCACCGGCAAAAAAGGTTAGAAAAACCAACCAAATAAGCCACATTAAATAGCTTTCAGGATTTACTACGAGCTTAGCCCATAACAAGCCGCCTGAGGTAGCCATAGAAAGGGCTGTGGCTAGTATTACATAGGTCTGGTTTTTCTTGAAAACCCGCCGAAAAACGGTTACTAACCCAAGTGCCCAACCTATCCAGTATACGCCCAAGAATGAGCCACCTAAAGAAAAAGGATCTTGAATCATTACCGAACCCATTGCGCCTAAGCCGGCTAAGATAGATAAAATGAATATGATGGCCTTAGAAGTCCACTGGTGCCCTTTCCTTCCTATAAGCCCATAAAGTATATGGCCACCATCAAGCTGGCCAACAGGCGTCAAATTTAAGGCAGTAAAGAACAAGCCCAACCAACCAACAAATAGAAATGGGTAGTGATAAAGCTCCCACATTGGCGGCACTTCCTTTTGGAAGGAAGTAAGGAAGCTAAATAAAATGGTGTTGCCCAAAAATATGGTTTCAGTTTCATCACTTGGCGGATTTTCTGGATATACACCATATTCTGCAACATGCGCTTTTATGGCTTCGTGGCCTTCAAATTGATTGATAAAGCTAGCGTCAGGAAGGCTGATCAAGCCGTAGATAATAAAGCCTAGTGCAACAACAAAGCCTGCAAGTGGCCCAGCAATACCAATATCGAAGAGTTTTTTGGTTGATTGAATGGGCTCTTTTATGCGAATTACGGCACCCAACGTCCCAATTCCCAAAAAAGGAACAGGAATAAAGTAGGGCAGGCTTACTGCTATTTTATGAAAGCGAGCGGCAAAGTAGTGGCCAAATTCATGCACGCCTAAAAAGCCCAGCAAAAGTGTTGCGAATAAAGCCCCATCGGCCATTAATCCCCAAAAATCTTGGTGAACGGCAGAACGCCCAACCCACAATATGCCCGCATAGCTTACCGAGGCAAAGGTTAGCATAAATAGGCCGCCATGCGTTAACCAAAGCTTAGATTTTTTGGTTTTAGGCTGACTTTGTTGGGGCTGAGAGATCTCAATTTCAGGATAATCTGACATAGAAATAGGGTGCTTTAGCGCTTTTTTTGCTGTGTAAGCTTTATTTGGATGGTTATTTAGTGGCGGTATAGGGGAAGCGTCATGCAACGAGCGCCGCCTCTACCTCTACACAATTCATGGCCCATGAAATGAATGGCTATTTTTCTGTCTTGGAAATCAGGAAGCGAGTTTGTGCCTCCAAATTCCTCAATAAAGGCAAATTGGCTCATTACTTCATAACCGTGGCGTTTAAGGTTTTCAAAGGTGTGGATATTGCGCTCGTAGCCAACAATAATACCTGGTGCTAAAGCAAAACTATTGGCGCCATCGGTCCATTGCTCTCTAAATTGATTGGTGCGATCTTCGCCACCGCAGTTTATGAATCTCATTTTATGCTCTAACACTTGCTCTAATGCTATTTGGAGATTGGGCATAATGTCAGAAACGATATGGCCGTTCTCTCTTCTAAGTGCCACAACATTGTGCTTAAGCTCAGTAATAGATGGCGGAAAAACCAAGCACTCATCAGGCGCTGTGAAGGTAAAAATGGTATCTAAGTGCATAGATGAGCGCTGTTTTGGAATATCTACGGCAATAATATGCTCTAAACCCTGGTTCAGCAATTTTTCTGCAACAATGTGTAAGGCAGAAAAAGAGGTGCGTTCACTCATGCCAATTAGGGCAACTTTTTCTGATGCTACTAAAATATCGCCGCCTTCAATTGAATTATTTCCGGCTACATGAATGGCTCTGTCCACAATACCATGAAATAATGGATGGAAACGTATTAAGCATTCCATTAATAAAGATTCGCGAACCCGAGCCTTAGTAGCGGCCTTAGACACCACAATATTGTCGCCAACAACGGCGGCTAAATCGCGGGTAAACAATAAATTTGGTGATGGGTACAAATGAATATGCGGCAAGCTGTCAATATGGCCTTCAATAACCAGCTTGGTTAGCTCATTTGCCGATAGTTTATTTAAAGTCTTTTCAATAGGGTAGAGGTTATGCTCTGGCAAAGCTTTTATTAACCCTTCAATAAAGCTGGCTTTAGCCTCTTCGTTTAGCAAAACTTCTTTAATTAGGTCTATAATCTCGTAGATTTTGCCCTCTGGACCCATCGCCACTTTGAACACTTCGAGCATATCTAAGTGTTCTTGCCTAGCATCTTGCTCAAAAATGATGTCATCAAACAGCAGTGCGTTTTTTATTTCTGGGTTCACATTACTCACTTCCGGGCCTGGTGTATGTACTATAAGTGATTGCAGCCTATGCGTTTCTGAAGGTATTCTAATCATATTAATTTTCTTAGTACTCAGGATTTCTGTGTTTTATTTGAAATTAGTCTATTAACTAAACTTTGATATTCCCGATAAATATAACAAATTCGACTTTGTACGAGAGATTCTTCTACGGAACCATTCTATGATTAATGATACTGCGTTTAACAACGATAGTCGTGAAATTCTTGCGCTCTTAAGGCTGCTAGAAGATCCCGACCCTTTTATTCAACAACAAGTAAACAAAAGACTCAGCGATTTTGGCGAGAAAGTGCTTCCGCTAATCGATGAAGTCCGAAGTAAAGAAAGCAATTCAGAGCAAAGGCTGCGCCTTGAGCGTTTAGTGCATGACTTATCTGAGGGGCATTTTGAATTAGAAATAGCAGAGCGCATCAATTCTGGTATAGACAGCTTAACCGATCTTGAGAACGCTATGTTCATCCTTTCTAAATTTCAAGATCCAACCCTAGATATTGAGCCCTTTAGGCAATATCTGAACGACTTAGCAAGAAAAGCGCACAACCATTTGGGCTCTGTTCATGGTGAACGTGAGCGGGTAGAAGCCTTTTTGCACTATATGTTTACGCAGTCTGGCTTTAGCGGACGATTAGAAGAGTATCACAAGCCTGAGAATTCATTTATTCATAGCGTAATGCAACAAAAAACGGGCTTGCCGCTAGCTTTAGCTATGGTAGTGCTGTTTGTTGGCCGTAGAGTAGGGCTGAAATTACAGGGAATGAATATGCCTATACATTTCATGATTATGTACCGTATGGAGCGCCAAACACTGTTTATTGATCCGTTTGGGGAAGGGCAATTAGCTACTTACGACCAATGCTATTACTTCTTGAAGCAAAATGGTGTTACGCCAAGAGCTGATCATTTTAGGCCAGCAGCGCCAAAAGATATGTTCTCCAGGTCATTGCGAAACTTAGTTTTTAGCTATCAAAAACAGCATGAAGAAGCTAAAGCTAAGCAAATGCAGACTATTTTGAATATGGTTGAGCTTGATCCTACGAAGGTTATTTCCTATTAAACTCAATAGGATTTAGCATTTCGGCTTTTTCTCTAAATTCGTTGGCGCGTTCTTTTTCGCCACCAAATTCATAAATCTGTGATGCCAAGAAATTTAGCTTGGGATGGTTTGGAAAACTCGGGTACAAGCGTTCTAATTGAGAAATAGCTTCATTAAACTCGCGGTCGTTTACCAGCATCTCTAAGTGTAGCACTTGTAGGTCTAAAGGTAAGTTAGCCAGCATAGTAGCATCTAAATATACGCGCATCCTAGAGTACACTTTTTTCTCAAAGTAGAAGGTACAAAGCAACCTAATTAGGTTGGGCTGAATGGTTGCTAAATCAATTTTTTCTTCAAGTGAGCGCAGCATTTCTCTGTCTTCCAGTAAAATAGCCACTTTTACAAGAGGGATAATTTTGTCTTGAGGAATTTGAGCCAGACGTACTTGGGTCTTTAATTCAGGGGTAGATAATTCACGAGCCTGATTTACGAGCACTATTTCAGGGCTCCAGAAATTCACTCGTTCCCCAATTTGCGCCATAATTATGATAGGTGCGGTATTCTCATTGGGAACAGGCACTTCTTTGGGCGATAAATGCCATTTTTTGGCAAATAATGCAGCATTTTTCCAATAATCTATGCCATTTGCACTAAAGCCAAGTTCTGTATTGGTAAAGCCAGTGTGGTGAGTAGCTTTAGCTGCTAGGGCAACTACACAACGCCCTTTTTTTTGATGTACTTGCCAGCATAAATCTAAATCTTCAAAATAGGCCGGGTAGTATTGGTCGTCCGGTGTAATGCCCATGCCAAGCTTAATCATTAAACAAGCACCGTCTAGGTACTCAATTTCTCTAATATGGGGATTTTCGGCTTCATCTTCGTTGCTGTTATCCGCCTGGAAATTAATTTGTTGCTCGGGTAAATGGGCACTATTTAAGAGTGGACCACAAGCGAAAATCTGTTCATCTAGCTCCATACATTCTTGCATAGCTTCAATGGCACCTTCCTCAAGAATACAATCATTATGTAGAATAAGCGCATATTTACCAGAACAAGCAGGGAAAGCCTGTGATAGGGAGGCCGCAACGCCCCGGTTTTTGCTATTTCTTATAACCTTGCATTGCAAAAAGCGGTCTTGTTCAATTTGATCTAGCAGTTCGTAGGTATCATCTTGGCTCGCATTATCTACAATAATTAATTCTGTTTGATAAGGATTGGCGAAGTCGTGCAAGCTAGTTAGGCAGTGTTCAAGGGCTGATCTGCCGCTAGCCGTAGTGCTAATAATAACCGAAGTTTTAATGTCAATTTCTTGCGGATCTTCAACTTCAGCTAATTCTTCAGCTTCCTGCAATGCGCTTTTTGCTGTTGCCGAGGAGCTTTCAATATCTGTGGTTTTCGTTGCTAAATCATTTTGATTCGAGCTTTCAGGCTTTTGAATATTCTCTGGTGTGCCTTCCTCAATAACAGGTTCAGAAACCAAGGATAGTTTGGAAAGATTGGTATTTACGCCTGCTATTTTCTCTTTTAGGTGGGCGTATTTTTTGTCGATTTCTACTTTATGGCTATCGGCTAAAGACTGGAGTTCTTGCTCTTTTTTTAGTTTTCTTAGGGTATGTTTAAGCTCAGAGGCCTCAACAAATTGCTTTAATTTTTCAAGAATACTCACCTTTAACACTAGGGTTTTTTCGTGGTAGGGTGTTGTACGTAAAATGCGATTTAGCACATTTAGTGCAGATGGAAGCTCATTCAGCTCTAAGAATTGTTCTGCTTGGCCCAGCATAACAACCAGCTCAGTTTCACTTAAACCCTGGCTTGATGCACTTATTGGGCTTATAAGTTCAAATGCTTGCACTTTTTGGGGTTCTGTGCTTTTGGGGTGCCTTAGAATACTAAACACCAACTCATGAACATCAGAAGTATTGATCATTTCTTCCGCTAATTCAGTCTTTCCCAAATAAGAGGCAACTGGGCGTAAACCCACAAAGTGGCTGCTTCTTATGCACAAATCGAAGCAAAGTGGCTGCAGCAAATAGGGATTGAAGAAAAAGCGGTGCTTGTCTAGTACGTCTCTATTTAGAACAAAATGGTCGTCACTTATATGAATGCCTTCCTTTAGTAAGCTTATCCATCCTGGGATGCTTTGCGGCGTGTTCAGCGCTTCGTTCAAACCAATACCCGCCTTAGATTGTAGTAAATCTTTAGCTGCATCGTTGAGTTTGCTATAATTGGGAGACTTCCCCCCGGCGCTTAACCAAATAGCTTTACCGGTAGAGCTAGAAAGGGCTTCGTTGAAAGAAAAGGCTCGCCCTTTGACGGTATCATGGCGGAAGAAAAAGGCTAAATCATTGTTAGACGCATCTAGATAGCTTTCAACTATGGTAGCGGTGTTATCTTCTGATGCGTCGTCTATAATTACTAATTCAAAATTATGCGTTGCGGCTGCGGCAAAGCAATCTTCCAAAAAAGCCTCTACATGAGTCTCCTGATTTCTTAGGTATAAAAAGACGGAAAGTTCAGGAGTACTCATATAATTTTTGGAGATTTAAAAATCGATGCTATGATAAAATTGCGAACATATAAAGTACAAAGTCATTTAACGCTTATCCAATACATCTACGGTTATTTTACTGGGATATTTAGCGTTTCGATAAACACGGTGTTCAGCCTTCACAAAATCGCTTTCATCGGCTTTGTAAATATTGGGAACGTATTTTTGGGGGTTTCTATCAATTAGTGGGAACCACGTACTTTGCACCTGAATATGCAGTTTGTGGCCTTTTTTGAAGGTGTGCATTACGTCTTGAAGGGCAAAAGCCACTTTGGTAGGCTTGTTTGATACAAAGGCTTCGGGCTTTTCAAACGAATTTCTAAATCGGCCGCGCATAACCTCAGATCGCACCATCATGTGAAAATTTCCCATCTCAATATGAGCTGGTGCATGAGGATTTTTGGCTGCATCTGGCGGAAAAACGTCTACTATTTTCACAATCCAATCAGCAGCAGATTCAGTGGTTGAGACAAACAGCTCTGCTAGAACTTCGCCAGCAATGGTTAAATCGTTTTCTAAAACGGGGGTTTCGTACACAAGAACGTCGGGTCTTCTAGCGGCAAAGCGCTGATCATCGGTCATATACTTGCGTGGCGTAAAAACCATGCGGGTTTCTTCAGTGTATGGAACCGGTTTTTTGGGATCGCTAATAAATGAATCGAAGCTGCTGTCACTAGATTCTACTTGGCTGTTAACGGTTAAGCCTTCATTTTCACCAAAGAAGAGGTTCATTTTTTTGGCTTCTTTTGGTGGCCATGCGTTGAATTCTAACCATTGCTTAGTGCCGGTGTCGAAGATGGTAGCTTCGGGCAAATTGGGTTCTGTTCCTTCAATTAAAACAGAGCGAAAAAAGGGGGCTTCAATGTTTTTTTGGAACCATGTAGAAATGCTATCGCCGAAATGAATGTATCCCACTTGCTGAGCTCCACGTTCTCTGGCCCAATCGCCATGACTCCAAGGGCCCATAATAATTCGGTTAGAAAGTGCAGGCGCTTCTTTTTCTACGGTTTTATAAATAGTTAACGGCCCATATAAATCTTCTGCATCAAAGAGGCCACCAACGGTAAGCACATGGTGATCAACGCTATGCAGATGCGGAATAATGCTGCGTTTCTGCCAAAACTCGTCGTAATTGGGATGTTCAACTAATTGCGTCCAAAACTCATTGTCTTCACCATAATATCGGCTAGCGTTCTTTAGTGGGCCTAAATCCATATAGAATTGATAGCCGTCTGGTGTTTGAGGGTTTACCGATTTGTACCAGCTTTCTGATTGTGGGCCATCTTTTTGATAGCCAAATAGTGCTACTGCAACCCAATAGCTTTGAAGGAAGGCGCCGTTATGGTGAAAATCGTCAAAAAAGAAATCGGCAATGGGCGCTTGGGGGGAAGATGCAAGCAGTGCTGGGTGGCCTTCAACCATTCCCGCAGCGGCATAAAACCCAGGATAAGAAATACCTTTTTGGCCAACTCTGCCGTTGTTGTTTTCTACGTTGTTTAGTAGCCACTCAATGGTGTCATAGGTATCAGAGCTTTCATCTACTTCTTTGGGCATGGTTTTACCAGGAATGTGTGGCGTCATGTTGGTGTATAACCCTTCTGACATCCAACGTCCGCGCACGTCTTGAAAAACCCAGATGTAGCCATCAGCTTCCATCCAATCGTTGCGACCTAAGTTGGTTTTGAAGGTATCTTCGCCATAGGGCCGAACGCTGTAAGGCGTTCTTGAAAGCATGAATGGATAGCTTTTGTTCTGATTTATGGGCGTGTAAATACTGGTGAACAGCTTAACGCCGTCGCGCATTTCGATGTACACTTCTTGCTTGGTGTACGTGCTCTCATACGGATTTTGATCAATTTTTTTCTCTTGACCAAATAAACTGTAATTAACTATTAGCCAAAAAATGGCGAAAAAAAGACTGGTTCGAATAATTCTAGATTCGATAAATTTGCGCATCATAAAACGCCCGCTACGTGAAGTGAATATAGTTTGATAGGATATAGATATAGGTATGAAAGTAGCTTTTTTTTGGGATTTTATTAGAATGAAATATGAATTATGATCTTTGACCCTTACAAAATAGCTATCAAGTAAATAATTGGATTGCCTGCACTCACTTCGTTCTTTGGGCAATGACCATCACTTCATCATTGGGTAACTATCCACTGGAAAACTAGGTCATTAAATAATTAATTTCTGCCACCAAAAATGGCTGTACCAATTCGTACCATAGTAGAGCCTTCGACTATGGCAATGGCAAGGTCATTGGTCATTCCCATAGATAACTCAGATAGGTCTAAACGTCCCTTAAACGCTTCTGCTGCTTCTTCTTTGAGCTTACGCAGTAAACTAAACTCGATTTTTAGTACGTTCTCGTCTTCTGTGTTGGTAGCAATGCCCATTAGTCCACGAACCTTTGCAAATTGCATGGTTGAGGCGGCTGTTAGCAGTTCATGTAAATCTTCTGGCGCGCAACCTGACTTTTGATCTTCGTCTGAGATATTCACCTGTATGAGGCAGTTGACTTCACGATTTATGGCTTCGGCTCTTTTTTCTATTTCTTTAAGGGTTTTTAGTTTGGGAACCGAGTGAATCCAATGCACCTTGTCAATCATATACTTGATTTTATTAGACTGTAGTGCGCCAACCATGTGCCAGATCGCTTTTTCGTCTAGTCTATCCATCTTGCCTGCAAGCTCTTGAATTTTGTTTTCCCCGAAGTCTAATTGGCCCGCATCAAGGGCTTTCTGCAGGTAGGAATCGGGTTTGGTTTTGCTGATAGCCACTAATTTCACTGAATTGGGCGCTCTATTTGCGGCTTTGCAGGCTTGCGTTATTTGCGCTTGGATGGAGCGAATATTTTCTGGTATTGCTGAGAGGTGAATTTCGGACATAATTACTCTTTTTTTTTGGGGAGTCAGAAAGCATCCCTTCGGGATGCGTTTCTGCGCAACTTTTGCATTCATAATTTCTTAAGAAGGTACAAATCTAAGAAGCTTTGCATCTAATCTTTTATTGCAGTGTGTAGAGTGTTATATTATCAGACTGAATTCTAAACTAAAGGTACTCCGTTACGTTTAATCTAGCGTCTTTTCTTTATCAAACGGATTTTTTGATTGTCCTAAACGGACCAGTGGGGGAACTGGATGGCTAGAGTAGCATCCCTAATCAATACCTTAAATCAATGGGCCCCATTTGATACGCAGATGGATTATGACAATGCAGGTTTACTCATTGGGGATGAAAATGCAACCATTTCAGGCGTTGTAAGTTGCCTAGATGTTACTAACGAAGTGATAGACGAAGCTATAGCCTTAGGCGCTAATGTACTTGTGGCTCATCATCCGCTTTTGTTCAAAAAAATTCGTTCAATTCGCTTTGATAATGAGGAAGGCCGGCTTATTCGCAAGTTGATCAAGCATGATTTGAACCACATTGCCGTTCACACCAATTTAGATGCTGCCCAAGACGGGGTGTCTTTTTTGCTGGCTAAACAATTGGGGCTAAATGGCTTAAAGATTTTAGAGCCCCATGAAAAGTCCACCCAAAAATACCAACGAGCTGTTGGCTTTGGTATGGTTGGCGAGCTAAATGAGGGCTGCCTAGATCAAGAACAGTTTTTAGATTTAGTGGCCAAAAAATTAGGCACTAAAGCCCTTCGATATGCTGGCAGTCACAGTAAAAAAATTAAGAAGGTTGCCGTTTGTGGTGGTACAGCTGTTAGCTTGCTACCACTGGCTATTGCCAACGAAGTAGATGCATTTGTTACCGCCGATATTAAGTATCACGAATATTTTCACCATCAAACCGATTTTCTGTTAGTAGATGCTGGGCATTACGAAACAGAACAATTCATTATCTCTGGCATTAAAGCGTACATAGCCGAGCGATTCCCTGAAATCCCAATTTATGCTACAACGGTTTCAACTAATCCAATGACTATTCATTGTGCAAAAACCTAGATGAAACCAGCTAGAACTCACTATTTACAACCATAACATAAAGAAGTCCATTAGCAACTAGGCTACCAAACCATGACTGAAACACTTCAAAATCTTACCAACCTTCAGTACATCGATAACCGAATAGACGAAATTAAGCAGCTTCATGGCGATTTGCCGGAAGAAATTGAGGATATTGAGACCGATATACTTCGCGCTGATTCGAGACTTAAAAAACTTCGTGAAGAAGAAAAAGCGTTAATGATTGAGTTTGATACCCTTCAAGCAGATATTGCACGCTCTAAAGAATTGGTTGCTAAATACGAAGACCAACAGCTTTCGGTTAGAAACAATCGTGAATACGATGCCCTTACCAAAGAAATGGAGAGCCAAAATAAGCGAATAGATGATTCTTTATTCCGTTTAGACTCTATCAGAGATCGCCAACAGACTATTGGGCCTGATGTTGATCACGAAGCGGATAGACTAGCGGATATCAAGCATGTATTTGGCCATAAAAAGTCGGAACTAGATGAGTTAGTCGCATCTACCAGCGAAGAAATGACCAAATTGGAAGTAATTCGCAAAGATATTGAAGCGGATGTGGATGCTACTTTATTGATTCAATACACACGCATTCGCGAGGGTTCGAAAAATAAGCTAGCGGTTGTACCGATGGAACGCGGTTCTGCAATGGGCATGCTGCTACCACCACAGGTTCAGGTTGAAGTTCGCCGAAAAAACAAGCTGATTTTTGATGAGCATAGTGGCCGAATTGTGGTTGATAAAACCTTTTTTGTAGAAGCGGATAAGCGTTTCAAACTGTAAATTATCTGCTAGTACAGATAGATAATAGTATTTAATACTTATAAGCCTGCTGAGAGTTTTTCTTATGATTAGCAGGCTATTTCTTTGAAAATATGCCCTTTTAGGGGATCGCCGCATGATCGCTCTTTGGTGGGAAACCACTGGGGGGAGGAAAGTCCGAACACCAACGAACACCATGCCACTTAACCGGTGGGCGCAGCAATGCGATAGACAGTGCAACAGAAAGCAAACCGCCCCAAATTTATTTGGGGTAAGGGTGAAAAGGTGCGGTAAGAGCGCACCGCTTCGGTGGTAACATTCGAAGGCGGGTAAACCTCATGGGGTGCAAGTTCAAGCAGATAGCAATGGCGCCGTTCGTCGCGGCTATCGGGTGGGACGCAAGAGCAATTTGGTGACAAATTGCCTAGATAAATGATCATGGCTCTGGATTTATTCGGAGTACAGAATTCGGCTTATAGGCGATCCCTTTAAAGAAAGCATTCCTCCGGGATGCTTTGCTGCGCAACTTAGGCATATCCGAGATATTAATTTTTTTCCTTTTTTCTTATGAATCCTTCTCCTCTTTTAGCTCAACAGCTCCAAAAAATTACCGACAAAAGTTTTGTTGTTGGTATAATTGGGCTTGGTTACGTTGGCTTGCCTTTGATGTGGACCTTCCACAAGAATCAAATGCCGGTTCTTGGTTTTGATATTGATCCCGCAAAAATTGTGGCCATTGAAAAGGGTATACCCTATATCAAGCATTTGGGCAAAGAAATGATGGAAACTCTGGCTAATAGTGATATAGCCAATGCAACGGCAGATTTTAGCCGAATTCCAGAAGCAGATGCATTAATGCTATGTGTACCAACACCTTTGGATGGACACCGCGAGCCAGATATGAGTTTTGTGGTGAACACCACAGAAATGGTGAGTAAGCATCTTAGAAAAGGGCAATTAGTCATTTTAGAATCGACTACCTACCCAGGCACTACGGAAGAACTGATTATCCCCCTATTAGAAAAAGGTTCTGGCCTAAAAGTAAACGACGATTTTTTTGTAGCCTACAGCCCAGAGCGTGAAGATCCAGGGAACAAAGATTTTCAGACGGCAACTATTCCAAAAGTAGTGGGTGGGTATGGAGAGGAAGCATTGGCTCTAGCCTTAGCACTTTATAGTACTTCCATAGTAAAAATGGTGCCAGTTAGTGACTGTAAAACAGCGGAAGCAGTGAAGTTGACAGAGAATATTTTTAGATCGGTTAATATAGCGCTGGTTAATGAGCTAAAGCAGGTTTACCACGCTATGGATATTGATGTGCATGAAGTGATTGAAGCCGCTGCAACTAAACCTTTTGGGTTCATGAAATTTACGCCAGGCCCGGGTTTGGGTGGACATTGCATTCCCATAGATCCGTTTTATTTGACTTGGAAAGCGCGTGAATATGATATGAATACGCGTTTTATTGAGTTGGCAGGCGAGGTAAATATTGGAATGCCGAGATATGTGGTAGAGCGAGCTACTGAAGCGCTTAATTCACAAAAAAAAGCTATGAATGGCTCTAAAGTTTTGATAGTGGGAATAGCGTATAAACCTGATGTAGATGACATGCGTGAATCTCCCTCTTTCCATATAATGGATCGACTAGAAGAACTTGGTGCAACAGTAGAATACTTCGATCCATTTGTGCCCATAGTGCCAACATTGCGCGAATTTGGCCACTGGAAAGGCACAGAGAGTATTGAATGGACTCAAGAAAATGTAGGTAGCTATGATTTGGTACTTATTGCCACAAATCATTCGACCATAGATTATCAAGAGCTTACAAATTGGGCGCAATTGGTAGTAGATAGCAGAAATGCTTGTCCAAAAAATGCGAAGGTATGGAAAGCGTAGGTACTTGGTTAGCCAGTTATCCAGTTAGCCAGTTAACCAGTTAACCAGTTAACCAATGATCCAGTTAACCAGTTACTAAGATCTCCACTAAATCACTGGAGCACTGGAGCACTGGGTCACTAGAACACTGGGTCACTATCTACCCTTTTTTGCCGTATTAATTGAGCTTATAAGCAGTCTTAAAATTTCTGTGGCGTCATCTTTAAAACTATTATAGATCTTGGCATCAATATAGTTTGTTAAAAAAAGGAGCTCTAACCAATAAAGTGTCTCTTCAATTTCTTTCAGGGCAATATGGTATTTACAAATAAAATCTGCCCTCGATTGTGCCTGGTTAGCTTCTCGGCTCATAGCCCCAGGATTTGTACCACTGCGAAGAATTTGCTTTGATAAAACATACTCTTGGTGTTCTTTTATTAAAAATCTGCTCAAATGGACGATTCTTACCGAAAATCTTAAAGTTTTTGTATATAACTGCATCATTTTATTACAATATATTTATTCAATTAACGCTGCTCATACTCATTAAACAGTTTATTCTTCTAAAAATCAATACCTTTTTTATTTAGTTAGCCAGTTAGCCAATGATCCAGTTAACCAGTTAACCAGTTAACCAGTTAACCAGTTAACCAGTTAACCAATGATCCAGTTAACCAATGATCCAGTTACTAAGATCTCCACTAAATCACTGGAGCACTGGGTCACTGGAACACTGGAACACTGGGTCACTAAATCACTGGGTCACTGGAACACTGGGTCACTAGAACACTAGAACACTGGGTCACTGGATCACTGGAACACTGGAACACTGGGTCACTAAATCACTGGGTCACTAAATCACTGGAACACTGGGTCACTAAATCACTGGAACACTGGATCACTAAATCACTAAATCACTGGGTCACTGGATCACTAAATCACTGGGTCACTAGAACACTGGGTCACTAGAACACTGGGTCACTAAATCACTGGAACACTGGATCACTGGAACACTGGGTCACTAGAACACTGGGTCACTGGGTCACTAGAACACTGGGTCACTAAATCACTGGATCACTGGATCACTAAATCACTAAATCACTGGGTCACTAAATCACTAAATCACTAGAACACT
>Ga0306871_1000199_pt1 | contig 23816 bp, 21 predicted proteins | sample AntRauMeHopE1497_FD_190447 | JGI IMG/M metagenome (GOLD analysis project Ga0306871, IMG submission 190447) | Saline lake microbial communities from Rauer Islands, Antarctica - Metagenome Hop E1 #497 (v2) (version 2) | ecosystem: Environmental > Aquatic > Non-marine Saline and Alkaline > Saline ... | reverse complement strand
AAACCTCAAACCTCAAACCTCAAACCTCAAACCTCACTCATTAACCCCAGAAATTGGTGCAGGGCCATCAGGTACGATGCCTTTGTACTGATAATCGCCAACACGCTCTTCCCATTCTGCTTTAACTTCGTTGCGTAGTTTTGGTTCTTTGAACAAGTCAACCATGGTCATGGCTAGTGCTTTTGTGGCATGAATCATTCCTTTATGACCTATAGACATTCCGCTACAAGCTACAACGGCCCAGCTATGCCAAGGGGTTCCTGCAGGGGCTACAGTTGCGCGTAATCTAACAGTGGGCACTACCCAGCTTACATCGCCAACGTCACTCGATCCACCACCAGGATTTTCTAAGGTTTCTTCAATAGAATCTGAAATCTTGGTATCCATTCCAATTTCAGGTTTTCCTGTAGCGGATTGAATCTTTTTGGCGAAATCGGTTTCTTCATCTGTGAATTCAATTTCCCCTAAATACTTCAAATTTTGGTGTAAACGCTGCCCGCCCGTGCGGTTTACCACCACTTCATGCACGCCTGAAATAAGCTTAACCTTATAGTCTACATTGGCCATAATTGCGGCGCCTTCAGCCATGCGCTCTACTTGCTTCCAAACAGTTTCCATGCCATCACGGCTTGTGTCTCTTACTCGGGTCCAAATCTTTGCATAATCTGGCACCACGTTTACTACTTCCCCAGCATTTTGTATATGATAATGAATGCGAACCGTTGGTTTTATATGTTCACGGTACATATTAATACCATCTGTGTACAGCTCTAACGCATCACTTGCACTTCTACCATTCCACGGATCTGCAGAAGCATGAGCCGCCTGACCAAAAAACTCAACTTGAAAATCAACTAAAGCTAAGCTACTCTGAACATCTGCTTTTGTAACGTTTGAAGGATGCCAGTCCATCATGATATCTACATCGTCAAATAGGCCAGCACGTATCATCCAAAGTTTTCCGAAGAACTTCTCTTCGGCGGGGGTTCCGTAAAAACGAACGGTTCCTTTCAATTCCCCTTTTTCTATTAATTCTTTGATAGCTGTAGCAGCACCCAAAGAAGCTACACCAAAGAGGTTATGCCCACAACCATGACCAGCAGCACCCATATTTAGTGGTGATTTTTCAGGAACCGTATTTTGTGATAACCCAGGAAGGGCGTCAAATTCCCCCATTATGGCAATTATGGGTTTGCCAGTGCCGTACTCAGCAATTAATGCGGTAGGAATATCAGCAACGCCACGACGTACTGTAAAACCTTCAGCCTCAGCATAACTAGCGAGTGCTTCCGCTGATTTTATTTCTTGAAAGGCTATTTCCTCGAAACCCCAAATTTGATCACTAAGCTTAGTTAGTTCGTCGTATTTGGCATCAATAGCACTGATTACGGTTTGCTTTAGCTTTTTCTCGCTAAGTTTTTGTGCATTAGTTTGTTGAATTAAACAAAACAGCAGGAATGAAAAGACGATAAATGGTTTAGTAAGCCTCATAATGGGTAAACGGATAATTATTTGCATTAGGGTTAGGGTAAGAATGAAATAATATTGAATAAAGATTAGAAATGCTTGCCATCTAATGGTCAATTCGAATGACGGATTATGGGGAATTGCTGTTACTTCCGGTCAATGTCAATGACACAAATGACTGGTTCATCAGAATTTCTCCTGGTTATCGAGCGCAGCCGAGATACTAATTTACTCATAATCGTTCATCGAGTGTTCGCGAAGCGAATGTATCGAGATGAATGACGAGTTCAAAGCCATAATTATTTATAAAAAATTATGCTTGACAAGGAAGGGGGAGTGCTCAAAAGATTGTGTCGTTGGAAAAATTTTAAGTAATTACCAATAAACCACAATAGCTAAATACCATGAGTAACAAGCAACAAAAAACCAATAAGTGGGCGTAGTTAAAGCCACAAATTATGCTTTAATTCAGATATTAGACCTAATTGGTACTATTATCGTACCCTTTTAGCACCTTTTGAATTTCGAGATAAGGTACAGCAGCCCTAGTTTATGTGGAAACTAAAACTACAAACTTCGTACATTTGAAAATTATGAAATCACTTTACTTAACTCCTTTATTGGCACTTTTCATGTTAGCACCTTTGTTGATGAATGGCCAAATGGTAGAAGTAGCTACTGAACAACAAGGCCACGGGCAAACTCAAGTAGAACTGAGCAGAAGCCTAAGTTTAGAAAATGACTCTAAAGAAGAGAACATCATCATTGCGGTGAATAAAAAAATGCTATCCTTAGATTTAAGGATTAGTGCCCGCATTGGTGATGGCAAAATCGAAATCGAAATATACTCGCCATCAGGAAAAAAAGAATGGAATATTAGCGTTGGCAAGCAGACAAAATCTGACAAACTAGAAGAAGTTTTTGGAACTATTGCGAAAAAACTTGTTGATCCGGAAGCTGGCGATTGGGTTGTAAAGCTAAAACCTGCAAACGCAACCGGTATTGTTACTCTTAACAGTAAATCTTTTGAATACTAATTAATGAGGCTTTTCTTTGGTTTGCTAACGCTAGTACTTACAAATTATGGTCTGGCGCAAAGTCCATCTATTAAAGAGGATCTAAAGACCACAATTATTGGGCAATTAGCGCTTGACAATATCTGGGAACCAAGCATTTACTTGTCTCATATTCCAGACTTTGACCGAAGATTTGAGATTAATAACCAGATGATTATTGCCAAGACTGCAGTGGATAGTCTTGGCAAATTTGCATTAAAAATAGATTTTCTCCCTGCAGATATTCAATTATATCGATTACATATTGTTAAAAAAGGGGACAGTCCTGCTTCGCTAATTATTGGCGGGCAAAATGAAAACCATCTGTTTTTAGTACTAAATAATGAAAGTCGTTTAACGATACAAAATGATACCACTTTGCCTCCGTTTAAGAATGTGTCTTTTACGGGAAGTGAACAAAATAGGTCGTTTAATAGCTTAGTTAAGCTGTATGAAGAGTACGATTTCAGAGCCTCAATAAGTAATTCTTCTACTAGGAAGTTAATTAATGAGCAGCTTAGCTCAAGCCTTTTAGCCATTGCAGATAGCAGTCAATATATATTAACCGCTTTATATGCTACGTATTTACACAAGAATATGAGTGGTTTGGAAAACGAAAAATACGCTGATTTAGTAGACAAATGGAAAGGATCGAATAGTACTTATTTGTCGACTTTGATTGTGATAGATCAAAAAAAGCCTTCTATAATTTTGTATTTATTGGGAATTGGCGGCATAGCGATAGCACTATTTATTGGGTTTAAGCAGAGAAAAAAATACACAAATAGGTCCTTGATAAATGAATTAAGTATTCAAGAACGAAAGGTATTTGCACTATTGCGGGAAGGTAAAACCAACCAAGAGATTTCAGATGAATGTAATGTTGCCGTTAGTACCGTAAAATCTCATGTAAGTAGTATCTACGGGAAATTGAAAATCTCGTCTAGAAAAGAGGCAATGAATTATAAAGAATGACGGGGGGCTGGGGAATTGCTGTTGCTTCTGGTCAATGTCAAATGACGGTATTGACAGGCTCATCAGAATTTCTACTGGTTATCGAGCGCAGCCGAGATACTAATTTACTCATAACCGTTCATCGAGTGTTCGCGAAGCGAATGTTTCGAGATGAATGACAGGAATGATGAGTTCAAAGCCATATTTATTTTTAGTAAATAAACCTTCACAAGGGTGAATAAGATTTTAAAAAACCCATATCCGCTTACTCAACACTTAACACCTCAAACCTAAGCGCAGCGACACCTATCACCTCATAAAAACTTCCATGTCTACTCATAAAAACCTTTGCGCTTTGGTTCCTGAGCATAGCCGAAGGATTGCGTTTTTATTTCAAAAACCTGCCTTAAAATCCCTGTACCACCCAAAAAACAAGGGCATGATTCAACTGTGGACGGTCGAAGGCTCTTAGCATGTAGCCACTTAAAATGGTTCTTTTCCCTTTTGAATGACCTAAAAGTATGGCCGACCTATTCTGATCCATCCCGTTTGGGATATCTTGACTGATGTTATAATGGTACTCATTTCTCACATTTAAGTGGAAATTTTGGGATCCCAAAAAGGAGTCTAGACGTTTTCTAAGGTTAACTTGGAAACGAAAACGATGCGTAAAAAACCAATCTTCTGTTGCTAAACCCGCAGAAACCACCTCTCTAAAGCGAAAATCATGACGAAACCGGAAGTTTAGGCTGTATCCACCGTTTAGCGGCTTGTTTAATTGCGCTTGCCACCAAGGGCGATGCTCATTCCGATCAAAATTGGTACTCGCAGAAGTTTTACTGTACAAATGCGCATAGCCACCACTTATTCTCAGATTGGGATTAACCTGATAGTTCAGTCCATGTCGGTGTATGAAGAATAAATTGGGTACAACATGGAAGTCATTCCAAATGCCCCACTTTTCATTTATGCCGATTGAGGTGATAACACCAAGCCAAGTTTCATCTTCGTGAATAGTTTGAGCTTTAAGTGGCAAAAGAATAAATAGTATCGATAACTTTAATAATAACAAGAATTTACGAAACATATTAGTAGCCAGAAAACTAAAATAAAATTAATAGGAGTAACAAGGCTTAAAATAATGAATAAGAAGGTGATTTGTAATGACAAGGTTCCCAAAAGTTTCTGAGGATATTGCCACTTCAAATGACACAAAATTATGAGCGCTACCATTACCTATTAGACTAGCCCTACTTCCTGTAATTATTCGTTATTCATTATTATCCAGTAATTAAAAATCTCCGTGTCTGTTATGTTCTCGTCTAATCGAGATAATACCACGAAGCTGCGGTAGCGGAGTTATAATACGTATTTAGAGATTCCGGATTTGATTGCTGCACACACGTCCGGAAAGACGCTCTAGCCAGAATTTCTCTTTTCCTATTTCTTCTTTCTCGTGATCAAAAAATCTCGGTGTCTCCGTGTCTGTTATGTTCTCGTCTAATCGAGATAATACCACGAAGCTGCGGTAGCGGAGTTATAATACGTATTTAGAGATTCCGGATTTGATTGCTGCACACACGTCTGGAAAGACGCTCTAGCCTAAATTTCTCTTTTCCTATTTCTTCTTTCTCACGATTAAAAATTCTTCGTGTCTAATTATAAAATATCTTTGCGTCTTTGCTTTAAAATTCGCCTAATCGCCTATACCACTGTTACTTTGATACCTAAATCTTCCAATTCATTCACTATATCTGGGCTGATATTGCTGTCGGTTATAATCTGTTGAATGGCGTTTAAATCACAAATTTTACCAAAACCACGTTTCCTAAATTTTGAGCTATCTGCTAATAAAACCGTTATTTGCGATACATCGATAAAGCGTTGGTTTAACCTGGCTTCTAATAAATTGGTTGTGGTAATGCCATAATTCACATCAATGCCGTCTACACCCAAAAATAGCATTCCACAGGTTATTTGCTCCATAAAGCTTTCTGCATACGGACCTACAACCGAGTCTGAACTGTTTCGCATTAAGCCACCTAACTGAATTACACTTACCAATTTACGCTGGGCCAATTCCAAGGAAATAGCTAATGAGCTGGTAATGACATTCAATTTATGATCAGGATGAATATATCTAGTCATGGCTTGTACCGTAGTTCCCGAACCTAAAATCACAGAATCGGTTTCGGCTATCATTTCAACAGCTGCTTTCGCAATTCGAGTTTTCTCTTCCGCTAATATCTTTGACTTCTCACTTACTGGGCGCTGATTTGCGTAAGAGTTCGTAAGTGAAGCACCACCATGTTCCCGAAACAGCAATTTTTGTTCCTCTAAAAATCTTAAATCCTTTCGAATAGTAACTTCCGAAACCTTTAATTTCTCACTCAAACGTGGGACACTTACCGTCCCATTTGTTCTTAATTCACTTAAAATTGCTGTATGTCTATTTAAAAGACTCATAGAAGTACGTTTCATTTATGCTTTGAATCGAAATATATATAACATTAAATACAACAAAACGAAATGTTTAGTTCTTTTCAGACCTTATTTTTTCGAAATTTGTGTTCGAAAAACCACGCATAAAGCTCTTAAGTGAGTCGATCAATAGTTCTAATAGACTGAATGGAAGTAGGTTGCAGTAAAAATGAAAGCGATATTTTATCATACGAAACTATTTTAATTACGAATTAGTTTCGTTATGTTTCAGTTAGACCAAATCAATGAAGATTTAATAAAACGAAACCTTAAAGAAGAGGTTCATTATTATGAAACGAAACGAATTTATTAAACAACTATCAGATAAGCCCGACAAGGTTTGGGATGTGATAATCATCGGTGGTGGCGCAACTGGACTCGGTGCCGCATTAGAATCAATAAGCAGAGGATATGAAACCCTGCTTTTAGAGCAGTCAGATTTCGCCAAAGGAACATCAAGTAGAAGTACGAAACTGGTTCATGGTGGGGTTAGATACCTAGCTCAGGGCGATGTAGGCCTAGTTCGTGAAGCTCTCAGAGAGCGCGGTTTATTACAGGCCAACGCACCACATTTAGTGAAAAATGAACGTTTCGTTATCCCCGGATATAACTGGTGGACAAAACCTTACTATACAATTGGGTTAACATTATACGATCTACTTTCTGGTAGTCTTAGTTTTGGTAGATCACATCCTATTTCCAAAAAAGAGACCATTAAAAGTCTTCCCACTATCAAACAAGACAAACTAACCGGCGGCGTTGTTTATCACGATGGACAGTTTGATGATGCCAGACTTGCTATCAATTTAGCGCAAACCGCAGCGGAACTTGGCGCCGTGTTACTTAATTACTTCCGAGTAACTGGTCTTTCGAAAGAAAGTGAGAAAGTGTCTGGCGTTACTGCAATAGATACAGAAACAGAAACCACGCACACTTTCAAAGCTAAAGCGGTGGTGAATGCAACTGGGGTCTTTGTAGATAATATTTTATACATGGATCAAAAAGAACATACTCCTTTGGTTCGTCCATCTCAGGGTGTTCACTTGGTTCTAGATAAATCTTTCCTTCCCGGCAATGATGCCCTTATGATTCCGAAAACAGACGATGGACGTGTACTATTTGCTGTTCCGTGGCACGACAAAATTGTAGTTGGAACCACTGATACCTTGCTAAATGATCACAGTATGGAGCCAATGGCTCTAGATGAAGAAGTAGAGTTTATATTGGAAACAGCCGCTAGATTCTTGACAAAAACTCCTACAAAAGCCGATGTTAAGAGTGTATTTGCAGGCTTACGTCCGCTTGCGGCACCTCAAGAGGGTTCCTCAAAAACCAAAGAAATTTCTAGAAGCCACAAATTGATTGTTTCAAAGTCTGGCCTAATCACAATGACCGGTGGAAAATGGACGACCTACCGAAAAATGGGTGAGGATACTATTGACGCAGCTATAAAAATTGGTGGGCTAAAGCCTGAGAAAACAGGAACTGAGCATTTACCTATTCATGGTAGTTCAACAAAATACAGTTGGTCTGATCCGTTGTATTTTTACGGCTCTGATAAAACAAAAATTGAAAAATTGGCACTTGAAAATGATGAATGGAAAGAGCCAATTATTGAAGGGCAACCACATATTAAAGCGCAAGTAATTTGGGCAGTTCGCCATGAGATGGCTAGAACAGTGGAAGATTTTTTAGCACGAAGAATTCGGATGTTATTTTTAGATGCTAAAACCGCTATTGATATGGCTGAATCAGTAGCTTTCTTAATGGCTGGGGAGCTAAATAAAGATAAAATTTGGATGAAAACACAGGTAGATACGTTTATAGAGTTAGCCAACAGATATTTGTTAACTCCATACAACCCAATAAAAAAAGCTGTTTCTAAAGCATCTTTGCATAAGTAGTAAATCGTTTATTTAATTAGATTTGCATAGAGGCTGAAATAGGCCTCTTTTGCGAGCATTGTCTGGAAGCCCTTCCAGAAAAATAGATCCTTGATTGAGTCTAAAAAAGGGCGCTCCTGTATTGCCATTTAGTAAAAGATCGCAGTGCAACCCTAGTAAAGCCTAAAAATAGTTAACGCTGCATAGCTAACTTTTTTCAAATAGCTAGCTTGTGGTATAATCCGTTAGACAGAACCGTATTATGGAAAAATTTATACTTGCTCTAGACCAAGGCACAACGAGTTCAAGAGCTATTATTTTTGATAAAAAAGGGAAAATTAAAGCAGTTGCTCAGAAAGAGTTCCGTCAAATATTCCCAAAATCTGGTTGGGTAGAACATGACCCTAAGGAAATTTGGTCAACTCAAGCAGGTGTTGCAGCTGAGGCTACTACTAAAATGGGCATCAACGGTACAAATATTGCCGCAATAGGAATAACCAATCAACGCGAAACCACTATTGTTTGGGATCGAGATACGGGCGAACCTATTTATAATGCCATTGTTTGGCAAGATCGCAGAACAGCAGATTATTGTAACGGTTTGCGGAAAAAAGGCTTAGTAGACATCATTCAGGAAAAAACGGGATTAATAATTGATGCCTATTTCTCAGCTTCTAAAATTCGCTGGATTTTAGATAACGTAGAAGGTGCAAGAGATAAAGCACATGTAGGTAAGCTTGCATTTGGAACCGTTGACAGCTGGTTGGTCTGGAAATTTACCCAAGGTGAAATCCATGTTACCGACGTTACAAACGCTAGCAGAACCATGCTGTACAATATTCAGACACAAGAATGGGATAAGGAACTACTCGATATTTTTGATATTCCGGCTTCTATGCTTCCTGAAGTAAAGCAATCTAGTGAAGTTTACGGCGAGACCAAGTCTACCATTTTTGCTTCAAAAATACCTATTGCAGGTATCGCAGGTGATCAGCAAGCCGCTTTATTTGGGCAAATGTGTACAAGCAATGGCATGGTTAAGAATACCTATGGCACTGGCTGTTTCATGTTGATGAACATTGGTGATAAGTATATCAAATCTAAAAATAACCTATTAACCACAGTAGCTTGGAAGGTAAATGGCAAGATACAATACGCCTTTGAGGGAAGTGTTTTCATTGCTGGTGCAGTGGTTCAATGGCTTAGAGATGGGCTTGGTATTATTTCTTCCTCTGCTGATGTTGAAGCTCTTGCTGTTAAAGTTAAGGATACCGATGGCGTTTATTTTGTGCCTTCTTTTGCCGGGTTAGGTGCTCCGTATTGGAACCAAGAAGTAAGAGGTACTTTAGTGGGAATGTCTAGAGGAACCACAGCATCGCATATTGCCAGAGCAGCTGTAGAGTCTATGGCCTTTCAAACCATGGATGTGCTAAAAGCCATGGAAGCCGATTCAGGAATTGATATTGCAGAGCTTAGGGTAGATGGTGGCGCAACAGCCAATGATTTCTTGATGCAGTTTCAGTCTAATTTGTTGGGCTGTAAAGTAATACGACCAGAAATTGTTGAGACAACAGCTCTTGGCGCAGCATATTTGGCGGGCTTGGCAGTAGGCTATTGGCATAGCATTGAAGAAATTCAACAGCTATGGGCAGTAGAAAAAACCTTTAGTCCTAAAAAGACCGAAGATTCTGTTAAGCATGAAGTTGCAGAATGGAAACGTGCAGTTGATACAGCTAAATATTGGGCTGATCATAAAGTGAAATAATTACCATGATTAAGGTGCCATAAGCACAAAATGGCGCCATTTATTAACCCTATAATTTTCGCATTATGACACCATTTACCGCTGAATTAATTGGAACCATGCTACTCATTTTATTAGGAAACGGCGTAGTAGCAAACGTAGTATTGAACAAAACTAAGGGTAATAATGGAGGCTGGATTGTTGTTACCGCTGCTTGGGCTTTTGCCGTATTTGTTGGCGTAGCCGTTGCAGGTCCTTACAGTGGGGCACACATTAACCCTGCCGTAACGCTAGGCCTAGCCTTTACTGGTAAATTCGCCTGGTCGCTAGTTCCCGCATATATTTTAGCACAAATGATTGGCGCCATTATTGGTGCAGGCTTGGTTTGGCTGAGTTACAAAGATCATTATGCTGCAACAGAAGATAAAGGTGGAATATTAGCCACTTTTGCAACTGGGCCAGCTATCAGAAAACCCATGTCAAATCTAATGACGGAGGTTATAGGAACCTTTGTACTAATCTTTGCTGTGTTCTACCTAACAGGCGCTTCATTAGCCGATGCAACTGGTACACCAATAGGTTTAGGCTCTGTTGGGGCACTTCCTGTTTCCCTAGTAGTTTTTGCAATTGGTCTTTCCTTGGGTGGCCCTACAGGCTATGCCATTAACCCAGCTCGTGACTTAGGACCTAGAATTGCGCATGCATTCCTTCCTATTAAAACAAAGGGCGGTAGCGATTGGGGTTACGCTTGGATTCCTGTAGTTGGTCCAATTATAGGTGCAGCTATTGCAGCCGGTCTTTATATGCTCATTATATCATATATCTAATTTGTGTAGGTACAAAAGAAGGTTTACATCATGAAAAAATTTATTCTACTATTGATAGGCTTTGCATTTCTCCGCGTAGATTTAAGTGCACAAGCCATGGAAAACACGGGTATTTCAGAAGATAGCTATCAAGCTATTAACTTTAGTTTAAATACAAAAAATATGCATCTATGGCGGGGTTATAAAGTTAGCAATAACGCTATGACAGCGCTTGATGCAAACTATGTAACAAGAAATGAGAAGTTAAAAGTTGGTTTGTGGAATGGAATTAGTTTTGACGGTACCTATACTGAATTTGACTACTATGTGAGCTATTCCTTTAATAATAAGTGGAATTTAAGCGTCTGGGATATAAATAATTTTTCTGATTATCCTGGTGCAAATATTTTCAACTACAGTCGGGAAACAACCTCTCATTTTGTAGATGCTACCTTGGCATTTAATGCAACTGATAAGTTGGCGTTGAGCTGGAGTACCATATTAGCTGGTAGAGACTTTTATCGAGATGATAATAATGAAGTTAAAGGCAGTTTCTCTAACTTCGTTGAAGCCAGATACCAAGCCTTAAAGGTAAACCAAACTACTGTAGGGCTATTTGTTGGCGGAGCTTTTTCTTTCCAAAATGAAGCGCATTTTTATGGTAGCTCACCCGGTATCGTAAACTTTGGCCTTACATTAGCCAAAGAAGTGAATGTACTTGGAGGTGTTATACCTGTCTCTGCTATGGCTATGTGGAATCCGGAACAGAATTACGGCGCGATGCAGATTCAAATTGGGATTTTTTAGACTTCATATTTAAGCTAAAAAACACCTAATTTTTAAGATCAAAAAAAAAGCCCACTTTCCAGCGGGCTTTTTCAACATTCGACAGATCCTAGCAATGATTGTTCGTGCATAGCTAATAAAAATCGAGTGATTATTTGACTCTAAATAAAAGCAGATAACCCTATTTGCTTTTACCCTTAATAACCTAACAATATAATGACCATTATATTTATGGATGCGTTCCCATATTTATCAACTTACTTGGTTATTTAGTAAGTACTGATGTTTAGAACCAAAGATTTTTACTAGATTCAGGGGCTAAACGCTAACTCTTCTATTTTCCTAAAAGACTTCTTTTGTTATGACCCCTAATTTCTCCACATTAGATTTTGTCGTATTTGGACTTTACGCCTTCCTTATTGTAGGTGTAGGACTTTGGGTTTCCCGCGATAAAAAGGGTCATAAAAAGAATGCAGAAGATTATTTTCTAGCGGGTAAATCGCTGCCTTGGTGGGCAATAGGTGCGTCACTCATTGCTGCAAACATATCAGCAGAACAGTTTATAGGGATGTCTGGATCCGGTTTCGCAATTGGTTTGGCCATTGCTTCTTATGAATGGATGGCCGCAATTACGCTTCTTATAGTGGGTAAATTTTTGCTTCCCATTTTTATTAAACAGGGCATTTATACCATTCCTGAATTTATTGAAAGACGGTTCAGTACGCAGTTAAAAACCATTCTGGCACTTTTTTGGATTGCCTTATTCGTATTTGTAAATCTAACTTCAGTACTCTATTTAGGCGCAAAAGCTTTAGATACAATAATAGGAACAGGAAGCGGAGAACTTCTAGTGATTTCCATAATCGGTTTATCCCTTTTTGCAGCAGCCTATTCGCTTTGGGGCGGGCTATCAGCTGTGGCCTGGACAGACGTAATTCAGGTAGTACTTTTGGTTATTGGGGGTTTTATAACAGCCATAATTGCCTTAGATCATGTACTACCAGAAGGCGGTGTTTTTGCAGGATTGACCCACATTTATAATACTGTTCCTGAGAAATTTTCCATGATTTTATCCAAAGGGGAAATTATAAAACCAGGCGGTGGCGACGCTTGGTGGGACTTGCCCGGTTTATCTGTTTTATTAGGCGGATTGTGGGTTGCCAACGTCTATTATTGGGGATTCAACCAATATATTATTCAGCGAACTTTAGCAGCAAAAAGCCTTCAAGAAGCACAAAAAGGGATTGTTTTTGCAGCTTTTCTAAAGCTTTTAATTCCAATAATTGTAGTGCTTCCCGGAATTATAGCCTTTGTTATGAATAGTACCGATGGCGTGCTAAACTTGTCTGAAATGGCTCCGGGCTTCTTTTCAGCAGATGGTTCAATTGCAAATGATAACGCCGCGCCCTGGCTAATTACCACCTTCGTTCCCGCAGGACTCAAAGGCTTGGTGGTGGCGGCATTGGCGGCGGCTATTGTTTCTTCAATGGCATCTATGCTAAACTCAACGTCTACCATATTCACTATGGACATTTATAAGCCGTATATAAATCCCGCTGTTAGTCAAACAGGCATGGTTACGGTGGGAAGGATAACCGCAACCGTTGCGCTACTAATAGCTATGTTTATAGCACCGCAGTTAAGGTCATTAGGGCAAGCTTTTCAATTTATTCAGGAATATACAGGCGTGGTTAGTCCCGGAATTTTGGCTATTTTCTTAACGGGGTTATTTTGGAAGTCGACTACCAATAAAGCAGCAATTTTTGGGATTTTGATTTCTATTCCTATTGCCATGTATTTCAAAGTTGGGCCAAATAACTGGGTTGATAGCAGCCTATTTGTTACTCTTCCATTTATGAATCAAATGATGTGGACCTTCTGCCTAACATTAGTGGTTATAGTGCTGTCTAGTTATTTAGAGAATAAAGGAAGCGCAGATCCTAAGAAAATTGAACTATCAAAAAATCTCTTTGAAACGCAAGCCATATTTAATATTGGTGCCTTTGCTGTGCTAATAATTTGCGCCTTTTTATATGCTTTCTTCTGGTAAAAAGAGCTTATTCCAAAACAAATTGTATGGATTTATTTAGTCAAATTGATAATAAAGCAAACCCAGAAAATTTACTGCCCTTTAATGGAGAGGTCTATTATTTCGGGCCAATATTTACACCTGAAGAGTCTATCGAACTCTACCAAGAGTTGCTGAATGGTTTAGCTTGGAAGGCAGATGAAGCTGTAATCTTTGGCAAACATATTACTACTAAACGAAAAGTTGCTTGGTATGCAGATCAAGCTTTTGAGTACACTTATTCCAACACCACAAAAAAGGCTTTAGTATGGACAGAAGCGTTGCGTTTAATTAGAGAAAGAACACAGAATAAAGTGGGGGAACGCTTTAATTCGTGCCTAGCCAATTTATATCACAGCGGTGAAGAGGGCATGGCTTGGCATAGCGATGGCGAAAAAGACTTAGTTAAACAGGGCTGCATTGCATCACTGAGTTTTGGTGTAACGAGATGGTTTCACTTTAAACACAAACAAAGTGGGGAAAAGCTAAAGATTGAGCTAGTTCCTGGTAGTTTACTTATAATGCAAGGAAGCACTCAAACGCATTGGCTGCATCGACTTCCACCTACAAAAAAAGTAGAAAGCCCAAGAGTTAATCTTACATTCAGACAAATGAGAGAAAACGCTTAGGCTACCAAAAAGTGGATTTATTACTGAATTAACCCAGCTTTAGTATACTTTTTAAAGAAATCCCATGTAAGCTGCGTAGCATTTATGGTTCTGTTAGCTATGCCCACTGTAGTGCCAGGCCAACTATGCGTTCCGTTATTAATTTTGTAGTGTTCTACAACAGCGCCATTAGTGCCACCAGAGTAAACATAATGATCTACAAAGTCATCGTCATTTGGGTTGAAATCTGGAACACGAGTTATAGTTGGTGTTGGACTACAATTGTTTATGTCAACCCAAAAGTTAAGCACGTCAGGTATACTTTTGTTCCAAGTTTCGGTTCCTTCGTAAGAAACAGTAGCGTCTGCAGTACCGTGAATTTGTAGAACAGGCATGGACCCACCAGGAATACATACCTCAAAATTGTCAATCGTCATAGTACCAGTAACAGAGGCCACTGCTGCAAATTTATCGTTCATTTGGCAAGCAAGTAAAAAGCTCATATAGCCGCCGTTAGACATTCCTGTAGCGTATACTCTTTGGGCATCTATGTTATATGTAGTGCTTATTTCGGTTAATAAAGCATCGGTAAAACCAACGTCGTCTGCAGTGCTACCAGCGGTAAATCCGCCCACATTCCAATGTGTGAAGCCAAGGTATGTAGTACCATTTGGCTGAACTACGATAAAGCCTTCTTGATCAGCTAGTGTCCGGAAATCGCCATAAACCATTTGCTGAAAAGCGTTGCTTCCTAAACCATGGAAGTTAAAGACAAGTGGTACCGAAGACTCTGCTGTATAGTTAGCTGGCACATATAAAATGTATGATCGGCTCGTATTATTAACGGTAATAGTGGCTTCAATAACACCAGTGCGGATGGTAGGAACTTCTTCAACAACAGGTGAACTGTCTTCTGCACAAGAAGTTAAAATAAAGCCTATACAGAGGATTAAAAATAATTTGATGTGCACTGAAACGGTGGAAAACGGTGAATTAGGAATGTTCATCGAAATAGGAAGTGATTATTGTTTAAGGGAGATTCAATATAGTAAACAGGCATCGCAATATGTTTCCAAATCCACCATTTTAGAAAAGACGCATTGCAATGGGTCTACTAGATAGCATCCGTCGCCTTTATACCGTAAGCCTTCTGTGTACCAATATGCTTACTGATGTAAAAGAATCTTGAAAAAATTAACAGGTGTGATTTTGGTTTTTTAGATACGTGTATTTAATTTATTGTTAAAAAATTCAAAATTAACAAGATTATAAAACAAAAATTAACATTAACTATTGATGCTGAGGTAATAAAAGCGGCTAAAACATATGCGGCAGATCAGGGTAGAAGTTTATCTACAATACTTGAAAGTTACCTCAAGGCCTTAACCTCTGAACGGGGTGTGCAAACTGCCGTGAACGAAGATGATTTTGCATACGGCACTATCTCAAAAACGCCCATTGCTGACCTTATGTATGGCATGTTTGAACTACATAAAGGGATGGATTTTGACTAAGATGAAGTTTTATGGCAGGCATTAAAAGATAAATATTTAAAGGACTAAAAATATGACAAATGTACTTTTTTATTCTGATGTAGTCTTAAGATGTTTATCTAAATAGATAACCACATGCCTTTGATTCGTTAAAAGCATTAAAACACTGTGGGTAAAATGGTATACAGCTTTATACAACACCGGTAATAATATCAAATATTCACCACATATTGAAGAAAAAATTTGGTAAAGAAAAAGCTAATATCTCCAATACTATGATATTAAAATTATTTTATGTCTTAGAGATGAATCAAGAAAGTTTCGATATAATGATGCTAAAAAAATTCATTGATTTTGAAGATGCCTTACAATACACTGCTGTCGGACAATCAGGAATTATAGATGCTATAATCACCAGGAACACCAAAGACTTTAAGGCATCAGAATTGCCAGTATTAACACCATCTGAATTTTTAACTAGTATGGATAATAATTCTTAACAAGCTTAGACGTTAACTGTTTGAATAATGTAGCTATTAACCACAAAGAGCATGAAGCTCTAAATAAAGCTCACATATGAGAATAACTCCTAGCGACTTCTTTGTGCAATCAATGGTTAAATAAAACCGTTTGATTGATACGAAGATTAACAACAGCCAGAAGAGGGCTCGCAATTGTTGCCTGAATTAAGATCTTTTAAGGTTAGCTTTGGTTTTGTCTTACTTATAATGCCGCTTGTTGCTTTCTCTGCATAAACTGTAATACTGAAAATTCCCTGACCGCCCACATTAAAAGCTGCTAGCTCGTCAGTAGTTAAATACTTAGAAAGAATATCGTCTGGAATAACAATGGGCTTTTCTTTTTGAACACTGATATTGATGAAGCCCGCATCTTCAATGAGTTTGAGGTAGTCTTCTTTTTGTATTGCACCAGCCACACAACCAGCATACATCTCTGCGTCTTCCTTTAATGCAGTGGGAAGCGAGCCAACTAAAACAATATCTGAAACGCTGAAATGTCCGCCATCTTTCAGAACTCTAAGCATTTCTGTGAAAATTGTTGATTTATTGGGAAGTAGATTTAGTACACAATTACTCACAATAACATCAGCAATCTGATCATTGATAGGCATTTGCTCTATATCGCCTTCGCGAAACTCAATATTGTTAAAACCAAGTTTTTCAGCATTGGCTCTGGCCTGAGAAATCATAGATGGTGTAAAATCAATACCAATAACTTTGCCATCTGACCCAGATTCATGTCTAGCAACAAAACAATCGTTACCAGCTCCAGAGCCTAAATCTATAACGGTATCACCTTTTTTGATGTGTGCAAAAGCGGTGGGAAGTCCACAACCCAAACCTAAATCAGCGTCTTTGGTATAGCCATTAACTTCAGAGTAATCGTCCATCATTATGCTATAAACCTTATTAGATGGGGTGGTTGCACCACAACAAGAGGCTGCATTTACACTACTTTCTTGTGTCGCTATTTTATCATAACGCTCTCTAACTAAGTTTTTAAGTTCAACAGAAGATTTCATAATACTATTAATTTATGTATTGCAATAAAACGATAAATAAGGATAAAAAAACGGATGCTCTCAGCAACAGCTCTCTTCAGAGCTATTTTTCAACTCATTGAATAAATGATTGAACTGGTTTTTCACCTCTAGCCATTTTTCTTTATCAATACAGTAATTCATACTAGTACCGTTGATGGTGCCCTTGATGATTCCCACTTCTTTCAATTCTTTAAGGTGCTGACTTATAGTTGCTTGTGCTAAGCCAATTTCTTGTACTAAATCACTATTGATACATGCATTTACTCGCAGTAAATGTTGTACAATAGCTATTCGTGCTGGATGAGCAAATGCCTTGGCGTACATAGCCAATTCATTTTCATGCTCAGTATATAATGCAGTTTTTGTGATCCCCATAGCACTAAGATAGCATCGTAATATTACAATGTAAAGCCTTTCACAAATTTATTACGGAGTATTTATTATAGCCATTTGATTGCCAAACTTAGTTAAGACGTGATATTCAATTAATAGGTGGATGCTCTGTTATAAACCAAATTATTTCAATGTGCATATTGGCTAATAAGCAATAGAATGCAGTTTATAACACCCTTTAGTCGTTAGGTTATTTTGAAATGGGTTAATGGTAAAGACACTCGATTTATTCGTTACTCAAAATCAAAATTTTGAGTAACCTAATTAATTGATAATTAACGACATAGGAGTCTTCTTTTGATTATTATGTAGAATTAATCTATATAAGCTTTCTAGTTCGGGTATTTTTTATTAGTTTTCTTAAGAAGATTTAATCTAAACAACAAGTTATTACTTCAAGATGTTAAAAAGAGCCTATTCACTAGCTTTAATGGCCGTTTTACTGCCATTTAGTTCAATTAAGAGTCAAGACAATAAGATAGTTTGTGTCGGTGGAACCATTACAGAGATAGTGGTGGCATTGGGTTTTGAAGATCAAATTGTAGGTATTGATCAAACATCAACATTCCCGGAATCAATAAAAACAAAGCCCAGTGTAGGTTATAGAAACAGTATCCAGGCTGAAGGTATTCTCTCTTTAAAGCCCACTGTAATTATCTATCAAAAAGGCTATCTCAAATTAGATGTAGAGAGGCAACTAAATCAAATAAGCTTAAAGCATTTAGGAATAGCAGAAGAACATTCAGTTAGTCAAGCGAAAGAGACTATTATGCAAATTGCATCATTACTAAATGTAGAGTCTAAAGGTGCTGCTTTAATTAAACAATTGGATGTAGATGAAGAGAGACTAAAAGCGTATTTGAAAGCAAATAAAATGGATCAGATAGCTAAAGTACTTTTTATATACGCTAGAGGTGCGGGTAATTTGATGGTATCAGGTGAAAATACCTTTGCAGAGTCTATAATCAATTTAGCTGGCGGTGAATTAGCTATAGAAAATATAGAAGGGTTTAAGCCAATTGACTACGAAACTGTACTAACTGCTAAACCTACTCACTTGTTGTATTTCAAAACGGGCTTACAATCATTTGGTGGTGTAGATGCCGTGCTAAAACATCCCATTTTTTCAAAAACACCAGCTGGGCAAAATACTACTGGAATAATTAGTATGGACGGACTCTATCTTTCTGGTTTTGGACCAAGAGTTAACCAAGCTGCATTAGATCTTGCGAAAATGCTATATCCAACCAGTCAAAAATCAACCAAGAACTAACGATGCTAGCGTCATAAATTATAATTTTGTAGCCTCTATGTCTGTTTTAATTCACAAAATTAAACAATGGACGAACCTAAAATACGATTGGGTACGACCTAAAACACATGTTTTATTACTTGCTATACTTATAGTTTGTATTGCTATTGCACTCAAGACGGGTTCGTATAACATTGGTTTTAAGGCAAGTTTACTGTGGTTTAAAGAGCTGCTATTTACTGGTAGTACGTCACTAACAGAAACGGAATTTACGGTTATTCACAATTTAAGAATGCCTAGGATTCTTATTGGTGTTTGTGTTGGTGGTGGATTGGCTATTTCAGGTGCTGCTTTACAAGGTTTATTTAGAAATCCCTTGGTAGCACCCGGTCTTATAGGCATTTCATCGGGTGCGTCATTATTTGCGGTTATTGCTATAGTGTTGTCGGGTTTTTTACCGCTATTTGTAACGGAGTTTTTTGGGGAGTATTTAATCTCCATTTTTGCATTTTTTGGGGCCTTGTTGGTGGTAAGTTTAGTTTACACATTTAGTCAGGTCGGGGGTAAAACTGATATAGCACTGCTGCTATTAGCTGGAGTGGGTTTTAATGCACTTTTTGGAGCCTTTGTTGGTTTGGTTGTTTTTTTTGCTGATGATGCACAATTGCGGAGCTTTACCTTTTGGTCTCTAGGAGATTTGGGAGGTGCACAATGGAAACATTTCCCACTTGTGCTAGTATTTATTGTGCTGCCAAGTTTGCAACTAATACGTTTAGCAAGACATTTTGATGCATTAGCGCTAGGTGAGTCAACGGCTTTTCATATTGGAAGCAAAGTGCATAAACTCAAAAAGCAAGTGATAGTGTTAACCGCTTTAATAGTAGGAACCTCGGTGGCAATAACTGGGAGTATTGGTTTTATTGGCCTAGTAATACCGCACATAATACGTTCTGCGTTTGGGCCAAATCACACTTTTCTTATGCCAGCTTCATTCATGGTTGGTGGTAGTTTACTGATTCTATCAGACAGTTTAGCTAGAGTAATTATAGCACCAGCTGTTTTATCTATAGGAATTGTAACCTCTTTAATTGGGGCGCCATTTTTTATTTATTTGTTGTATCAATTCAAACTTCATCGAAAAATTTAGACCAATAATACCATGATTTCAGTAGTTAAATTATCGTTTGGATATCACGATAAAAATATACTCAATGAGCTCAACTTAACAATTCAGCCAAATGAATTTGTTGCTCTTTGTGGTTGCAATGGTGCAGGTAAAACCACCTTACTTAAATTGCTAACAGGTGAGTTTGAAAAAAATTCCTACCAAGGTTCTATATATATAAATGGAAAAGCTATTTGGCAGTACCCCTCCATTGAACTCGCAAAAATTAGAGCAGTTTTGCCTCAAAAAATTCAATTAAACTTTGCCTTTTCAGTCTATGAAATAGTTCAACTGGGCTTATTTTCTTACGGCTACATTTCAGCAAAGAAAAAGGAACAATGGGTTAGATGGGCTTTAAATTTATTGGAAATAGAGCATTTTTATTCCAAACCATGTAATGCTCTATCAGGTGGAGAGCAACAAAAAGTGCAATTGGCTAGAGTACTTGTTCAGTTACTTTGGGAAGAGAATAACAGCCTGGTTCGATACTTGTTTTTAGACGAACCCACCTCAAACCTAGACATGAAAAGTCAGCATCTTTTACTCAATGTTATTAAGCAGTTGAAAACAAAAAATATTGGGGTTATTGCTGTATTACATGACTTAAATCTGGCAACATCCTATGCTGACAGGGTACTATTGCTCAAAGAAGGAGCCATCTTTAAAGATGGTTTTGTCAAAGATGTATGTACATCTACTCATTTGAGTGAAGTGTATGATCATCCAATACACATAGATCAACAACCAAACGGTAAACCGCTAGTTGTTCCCATATCTGAATCAACTAAAATGCTACATTTTCTATAAATAGTAAAACTCTCATCATTATGAAAACAACAACTGACCGCTCTATGCTTGCTCAAAATTTTAAGAAATTGATCAATGATAAGCCAAATTTACGCACACGTGATGCCGCTGCGGCACTTAAAAGTTCAGAAGCAGAGTTACTTGCATCTGGCGCTATAGATGGGGTCAAATTATTAAAAGCTGACCCTCAGATGCTGCTTGAGCGCCTTAAAAGAGTTGGCAAGGTTATGTCTTTAACACGTAATGAAGACTGCATATTAGAGCATAAGGGTAACTTTCAGTCTGTGAATGTGACGCAAAATGAAAAGATGTTTATGGGTCTGACCATTGGTGAGATTGAACTTCGCTGTTTCCTTAAAGAATGGAAATACTTTTTTAGCGTAACTAGCATAAAAAAAGACGAAGAATCTCATAGTATTCAAGTATTTGATAAAGCAGGGGTAGCCATTATCAAGATTTTTGAACAAAGGCATACAGATCAAGCGGCATTTAAAGCCTTAATAGATGATATGGAAGAAAAATCGATAAACGATTTTGAGCCTACGGTTGTGTATGATGAGCAAATAAGCCATGCCATTATTGATACAGATAAGTTCACACAAGAGTGGCAGAAAATGACTGATCCGCATCAATTTACCAGTTTACTGAAAGATTACAAAGCTGATAGGTTTGATGCACTAGCTGCTGTTCAAGGTGTTCATTCTCACAAATTAACCGTTCCATTTATAGAAGTTTGTCTTAATCATTGCGCAGAAGAAGCCATTCCAATAATGATTTTTACGGGTAATAAAGGAAATATTCAGATTCATCAAGATATTGTAAAACATATTAAAGTGATGCAAATAGGCGAAAATAAATGGATTAATGTGTTAGATCCCAATTTTAATATGCACTTGAAAGAGAATACTATTGGATCTGTTTGGCATGTTGTAAAACCGTCTGAATCTGGCCCTATACATTCAATTGAAATATTTAACCATGAAAATAAATTGATTACACAGCTATTTGGGCTTCGTAAAATGAACAATCCACAAAACGAGAAGTGGGTAGCTTTTATTTGTGAGCACCTTACATCTCAGCAGTTAATCAAACAATAAATTTGTTAAAAATACTAGCATAGGCTGCACACAATACTGTAGTATTGGCTAAATAAAAACAATAAAATCTTTCGTTAATTGGTTTGCAAATGCTATTGCTTAATATGAAGGTACGTCTAATTTATTATTTAGATTTAGTCTATTTAAAAATAAGAGGCCTTCAATCCATTATAGTTCTATTAGCTTCCTTAGTACTATTGTCTTCAACGTTGTCAGCACAACATCAATTTGGCGGGAAAATAGTAGATGAAAATAATGAGCTTTTAGTGGGTGTAAATATTGTACTTATTGGCACTAATGCTGCAACTATGTCTAATTCAGACGGTTTTTTTTCACTATCGGTAGATAAACTGCCAGCCAATATTGCCTTAGCTTTTTCCTACATCGGATACAAAACTCAAATAAAGGAGTTTACTACAAATGAGTTGGTAAACAGTACAGAACTAGCTATTTCCCTAACTCCATCTGCATTTTTACTCTCAGAAATGACCGTTACCGCAACTAGAACCAGATCTTTGGTTGAAGATGTACCATTAGCTGTTGAGCGAATTAGTGAAGAACAAATTAGCTCAAGTGGTAATATTCAACTAAATGAGGTGTTGGCTGAACAAGCGGGCTTGCAAATTGTTGAAGACCATGGCACAGGTCTTCAAATGCAAGGCCTAAGCTCTGAATATATACTGATTTTAGTTGACGGTGAGCCTTTAGTTGGTAGAATGGCAGGAACTCTAGACTTGAGTAGAATAGCAGTTGGCGACATCCAAGAAATTGAAGTAATACAAGGTGCCTCTTCAGCCCTTTACGGCAATGAAGCATTGGCTGGTGTCGTAAATATTATTACCAAGCAAAGTGATGATGCTTGGAGCTTGAATTTGAGCCAAAGGGCTCAAACGCACAATCGAATTTCAACTGATATAAACGCGAGTACCTCTTTTGAATCATTAAAACTGCAAACGTACATTAATAGGCAGTCTAGCAATGGCTTAGACTTGAATGAAGAGGTCTTTGGCACAACTTTACCAGCCTACGATGCCTATACTTTTCAACAACGGATGGCCTGGAAAATTAGTCCCTCATTAGAGTTATCTATCTCAGGCAGGTTTTATACGGAGGATCAAAAAAATACTGCTCAACTAAACCAAGACGGAGAATTAGCAGAGGCCGCAGATTTTGGTAGACGAAAAGATTGGACTTTTAACCCAATTTTAAACTGGCACTACAACGATCGTAATAGAACAGAGTTTAGATATTTTTTAAGTGGTTATGATACTTTTTCGGAGTTCAGGTTTACTTCAAATGATTCAGTGCAAAGCTCTTCTACATTTAACCAACAATTTGAGCGTTACGAGGTACTTAATCATCACCTATTCACAGAGAAGACTGAACTAAGCATAGGTGCCGGACAAGTTACAGAGCAATTAGATGCCTTACGCTACGATGGGTTGAACCAGTTCAGAAGTAATTATGCACTTATTCAGCTGCAAATGAGTCCATCAAAAAGTTTTCGAATTGTTGGTGGTTTGCGCTATGACACACACAGTGAATACCAGAATAGATGGAGCCCTAAGTTTTCAGCGTCCTACCAAGCATTAGATCGGCTACGTTTTTATGCAAGTGTAGGAAGTGGTTTTAAAGCTCCAGATTTTCGTCAATTAGCACTAAATTTTACAAATCCTATTGCAGGGTATAGTGTAATAGGTACCTCAAAGTTAGACACTCGTTTGCAACAAATGCAGGACGATGGGCTTATTTCCTCGGATATCGATATAGCTAATTTGCTGAGTACTTTTACCAATGAATTGCGGGCAGAAAGTGCTATTTCTTTTAACACTGGGTTTAATTTTAGGCCTTTCGATAAGCTAGCAATTGGGGCTAATTTATTCAGAAATCAAATTCGAGATCTCATAGATACCTTTATTCTAACAACTCAAACTAATCAACAAAATTTATTTACGTACAGAAATATATCTAGGGTACAGACACAAGGAATAAGTTTAAATGCGGGTTACTATCCAGAAGCTAACCTTCAATTTGATTTGGGTTACCAGTTTTTAGATACCAAAGATTTAGATGTTTATAACCAGCTTGAAGAGGGCCAATTATTTAGAAGAAACCCAGCTACGGGTATCTCGGAAAGAGTGCTAACCAGTGAATATGGTGGGTTGTTTAATAGATCTAGGCACACAGCCAGCG
>Ga0306871_1000198_pt1 | contig 23875 bp, 21 predicted proteins | sample AntRauMeHopE1497_FD_190447 | JGI IMG/M metagenome (GOLD analysis project Ga0306871, IMG submission 190447) | Saline lake microbial communities from Rauer Islands, Antarctica - Metagenome Hop E1 #497 (v2) (version 2) | ecosystem: Environmental > Aquatic > Non-marine Saline and Alkaline > Saline ... | reverse complement strand
GCTATTTTTTCGTATTTCTTGACCTCAGCCCATCTCCTGAAAATAGAAATACTCATCCCACCCATAAGAAGGAAGGTTCCAAGCCAAACCACAGATATGAATGGTTTGTTCTCTGCCACGAGCAAGATCCACTCAGGCTCATATTTTTCACTTAAGCCTTTTACTTGAATTTCGATTTGGCTGCTTTCTGGCTTTACTTGTTCAAAACTGAAGGTAAGTCCCCAATCTGGTATTTCAATAGGTGGAGAATAAGCCCAAGTTGAGTTTTCCTTGTTCACCAGAACAAAAAGAGGTTGAATGGTTTGGCTATCTGTTCCACCTTCTCTGCCAACAGTAATATCTGCTCTAACACCAATTACAGTGCTATCAGGTAGTTCTTCAGGGGAAGGATAAATGAATTCGTTAAAATGAAAAGTAAATCCACCAACAGCCAAATGTTCATTCAACGTAAAGCTTAGTGTTTGGGTATTTAAACTATCATTAACAGCTTCCTCGTTAGCTCTATGAGCATCTGAGCCCACACCGTGATCTGGTACGCCATCACCGTCGTGATCGTGATCCATTCCAATCTCAGACTGTGCTACGCCTCTAGATAAGAGATCTTTTTCAAATAGCTTGTTTCTTCTGTCTACATAAGAACTACCAGCTACGTAAATAAAGATGTCTTTAGCCCAACCCGTTGATACATCTGGATCAACCGACCAATTAATACTGGTGGCATTAGCACCAGGGCGCATTGGATAAACCACAGGGTTAACTACAATAGACTCAGACTCTTGAGCATCAATAGGCTGAAGTTTGATTCTATAAGACTGCTCACCAGGTCGAGAGATTTGCGTTAAATCATAGCCTTCATAGGTTGCTATATATTTATTACCAATAACTTTAGGTTGATTTAAATATAACTCTAAGAAGTTAACTGGCTCTGTTACAGGAACACCATTATCATCAATCACGCCACCTTCTTCGACCCTTTGGTTGTATGCAGCAACGCGCTCATCTATGAGTATGTCATTAAAAGCAGAAGATGCAATTATGCCAAGTAAAAGAATAGCAAAACCGAGGTGTGTAATTACCCCACCTGTTCTCTTCGGATCTTTTTTGATATGGCTGTAAAGCACTTTACCATTTCCGAATAAAGCAAACCAACCGACGAAAATATAGAGTATGTAGTAAATGTGTCTAGTTTGAGCAAAGTAAATGGAAGCCATTGTAGCAACAGCTGCTAGAATAACTGGAACTATTAACTCCATAGAAAGACTATCAACATTCTGTCGCTTCCAGAAAACCATTTGTCCAAGAACAGTAAATACAGCCATAATCATCACAATGGGCATGGTCCAGTTATTGTAAAAGGATATGTCTGGTGGTGTTGGATTTGAAACAAACAGCTTCCCTAAAATAGGTGAAGATGTACCTGTTACAATCACAAAACCCAGCAAAAATAAAAGCATAGAACCCATGAAAGTCATAAACTCGCCAGAGAAAAAGCCTTGGTTCTTATTCTTACTAGCTTTAGGAAAATCCTTTAATCTTGCCACAAACATACCAAGACCTAAAATGATCATGGTTGCCATAAAAATTAGCAGCTGATTGAATAGACCAAGATCTACAAAACTATGAACTGATGAGTCTGAAAGTACACCTGAACGCGTTAAGAATGTTTCATATACGATAGCTATATAAGAAAGTATTGCAAAAAGGATAGCTGTTTTCTGGTTTCTACCACTTTTATTGGTAATAACCATAGCGTGAATTCCCGCCGCACCAATTAACCATGGAACCAAAGAAGCATTTTCTACTGGATCCCATGCCCAATATCCCCCAAAACTCAGGGTTACATAAGCCCAATATCCACCTAAGAAGATGGCCGTTAAAAGCATTACGTTAGCCATTAATGTCCATGGCAAAGCGGGCTTTACCCAATCTACATACTTGCCTTTCCATAAAGCTGCCATAGCAAAACAGAATGGTACAGTCATCATGGCAAAACCCACAAAAAGCATTGGTGGATGAATCATCATCCACGGACTTTTCAATAGGTCGTTCAGACCTTTACCATCAGTCGGAATAAAATCGGGATTAGACTGTAAGAATGGTGCATTGGGCATTTCGTACGCTAAAGTTCTAAAAGGGGAAGCACCTATTCTTAGATCACCGAAGTCCCAACCTACTATCATTGAAATTAGAAAGACCTGCGTAAAGGTCATGAAAAACAATACAGGTGCTTTATAAGGCGCTTTTGTCCACTTCATTAAGCCCAAGCCAATAAAGCCAGATATTGCTATCCAAAGCATGAAACTACCCTCTTGACCTCCATAAAAAGCACTTATTAGGTACTTTAACGGCATATCAATACTAGAGTAATTGAATACGTAGTAATATTGGAACTGATGTTGAACTAGCAGAAAAACAAGTATGACAGAAGCTACAGTTATAAAGACTGTTTTAAGGGCAAATAGTGTATTTCCTAGTACGTAAAGACGATTATCTTCTTTTCTGGCAGAGAGGAAATAAACAATTGCTGCTAACAAAGAGAATATGAAGGAAGCGCTTATTAAAGCCTTACCAATTAAACCAAGCATATACTTAACCTATTGTGATTGAGAGAGAGATAGACAGAATTAATTCAGAGGTATTAGCTGTTTTCAGCAGCTGGCATACCTGGTATTTCGTTGGGATTCACTTCATTGTATTTTGAAGGACATTTCATAAGCATCTGACTGGCGTAAAAAATTTCTTTATTCTCGCCATTTATCTGAACCTTTTTGACACTACCTATAACTACAAGGCGTTCGGCTTCTTCAAAGTTATTTGGCTTAGGTTTTGGGTAAACTACTTGACGTATGTTTCCTTTTTCATCTTTCATATAAAAAGAAAACTGTTTACTCTCGCGAGAGAATCCATACGGTTCTTCTTTAACCCAATCGCCCACGACATGGGCACCACTGGATTCGGAAGCCATTTCAAAATCAGAGTATTGCGATAAACTTTCACCGAAGTTGTACATCATAAGTGAGGTGAACCCCACAATCGCAATAACGCCTAATAGCAGTTTGATATTCATAGTTTTTCTTTAATTGAGTATCTGAGAGTAGTTAATTTTGGTCTTTTTCTAACAAACTTAGTTTCTTTTCAATTCGAATGAGGTAATACAATATTCCTATCCAAATTATAAGGCTAACAGCGCCTACAACGAAAACTAATTCGTTGCTCGAAAACCATTGTATTATGGAAGAGTCTTGTTCAAATCCTTCTGATGCTTCCCACTTAGAATCATACACCTGTGAAAGTGTATCCGTATTTTGGAAAAGCATAAATAGTCCTAAAAATAAGCTCATACTAGTAATTAATTACTTGAAATTCGTTTTGCTTCTAAAGCCTTATATCGATTGAGGATATTCATAATCCAATAAGCAATGCCCAGAAATGCTATGACAGCTGGGTAAAAAATGATGCGAAGTTCAACAGCAGTTACTTCGCTAAAAGCGGGATTTCCTTCAGCGCCAGGATGTAAACTATTCATTCGACGAGGAATGACGTAGAATAAAAATGGTATAGTTGTAGTTGCAAAAATTTGATATACAGCCGATACTTTTGCTCTTTTCTCTGGGTCATCAAAAGCTTGTCTTAGAATGAAATAAGCAACAAAAATCATCAGTCCTAATGCCGCTAGATTCATTTTAGGTTCGGCAAAAGTCCACCAAGCACCCCATGTAAAGCGAGCCCACATAGAACCGGTCAATAAACCTAGAATTCCAAATAGAATACCAACTTGCGTAGCTGTTTCGGCCTTTCTGTCTAATAGTAGGTCAGGTTTATTTAGGTACCTAAAACTGTAAACAAAAGACGTTAAGAAACTAACAAACATGGTTGGCCACATGGGCACGTGTAAGAATAGGTTTCTAGCCGATTCTTGAAGAATATCAATGCTAGGTATTCTGATTGTGAAACCAACGAGAATGACCGAGGTCATAAGTACAGCCGTAAGAATCTTCCAAACTCGCAAGTTGCTCTGTGTAATTGATTTGTGTTAACTCTAAATATACAAAAGCCTAAATTAAAGAACGCAAAAATCGGCGTTTATTTGCTTGTGCAAGTGCCTTGTGTCACACAACTCGTAATTAATTATGTCCATCGCATGAAGATAGTATTTCGCGCCTTCGGCTTAGGTTTGAGGTGTTGGGAAGTGGGAAATGGGAAATTCTTAATTGAGCGTCTTTCCGTGCACTGAAATGCGTTAGCAGTTAAGTAGACACGGAATCCATGGAATGACCTCTTTATAATGGGCTTAATCCTCTGGATTGCGGATCTACATTCTCTCGACTCCGTCGATATCACTGTCCGCAATAACGGGCGTGGCACAGATTCGTGGTTATAAAACCGTCACTCTTGTAATTAATTCAACTCAGATTATTAGCAATTGAGAAATTCCCGTAATTCATGTAAGTCACTAAATAACTATCAAATTTTAAAAAAGCCCATTGATTGGATCAATAGGCTTTTTACATCCAAATTATTTAATAAGTGTTATTTTATTGGTGTGAACGGTATTACCTAGTACCGCTCGTACTATGCAAATGCCTGTTGGTAGACGCACCGCATCAAATTGCAGGGTATAGCTTCCTTTGCCGTAGGTTTTATTTGCCAGTGTGGCGACCTTTTGTCCTGTAATATTATAAACTTGAACCAAGACTTGAGAAGAGCTACTTAGCTCAAAAGAAATATTTGTTGTCGGATTAAATGGGTTTGGATAGGACGGGTGTAGCTTAGATTCTAATACAGCTTCTTCAACTCGGTATTTTTCTTTTTTAGCTGTTTAAGTGATGCGAATTCATTAGTGTTATTTTTTTTATAGAAAATTGTTTGTTTTTATTGGAAATTATAACAGTATAAATACCTGTACTTATATATCCCAAGTTTAGTCTAAACGTATAGCTGCCTACATTTAAAGAACCTAAGTAGTCGCTATAAACAATTTGACCTAAATTATTATATACATAAAGATCATATTTTGACGCATTAGAAATATTTAAGTCTATATTTGTACTAGGATTAAAAGGATTGGGATAGATGCGCTCAATTTGAAAGGTTTTAGGTAGGGATTCTTCTTTGCCAATTTCTAAAAAGACAGGTTCAGAGTTGAAATAGTCTACTCGAAAATCAACTACAGAGCTACCGTCTAGTAGTTTAGCCCATATAACATTTACACGTTGTCTAATGAGCGAATAAAATTGATTGAATTGTTGATCATTCTTAAAAAGTATTTCATATTCCCCTTGAGGATTCCTAACAAATTGTCGCATGATAGGTGTACCAAAACTATCTGTTAGCGAGGCAATAATAGGTTCATGATCATGTTCTAATATACTGTATAAATAGATCTTTCCTTGTACCCGCTTTAGGTCTTTAAAGGTGCCAGAATATTCTCCTTTTGGAAAAGTTTTAAACACAAAAGTATGATCGGTGGTATCCATCGGAATACCATTGGATAAATTGTTGAATTCTATTCGGATTCGCGTACTATCCTTTGGCAAAAGATTCACATAATTAAAGCCTGATCCATTAATCTTAGCAGGTATAGGTATTTCTACTCCATTATATGAAAGGGAAAATTCTGAACCAAATAAGTCAAATTCATCTTTGTACGGCCAAGGAATTAATAGGGTATCTTCAGTAATATTGGTAATACTCAAAAAAACGGCACTGTTGCCAAAAAGACTATCTGAGTCGACGTACATCTTTGTTAATAGGCTATCCTGAGCATGCAGACTTGTAATACTAACCATGGAAATAAGAATACAGAGAATGATTGAGTTCAATATATTTATCATGAGTATAGTTTTAGTAATTTTATGTCTTAATTAAATGCAGCATAATTGACTTACTATACAATAGGTGTATTGTAAAAAAATATAAATAGATTATAAACTGAATGAAGCGAAGGCGATTTGCCGTGGCGAACAGGATCCCCATTCAATTAGAAATTGATGAATTATGAATTATGTGGATTGCAGATCTATATCGCTACGCTCATGTCAGCACAGACGGGTATAGCTAGCTATAAGCAATCGGTAGTCGAGTATTTCGGCTTTGCTCAATGACCACGGCATCGAGACAAGCGTATAAAGTGCCCAATTATCCAGTCAATAGTATTCTTCTCTAAATAGCTGCTTGGAAACAGACGTAACTCTTGTAACTCCGTAACTAAACCTACCTTTAAACTATTCACTATCACAAAACCAGTCACCCTTGTAACTCATTCTACTCAGAAAAAACTCACTAAAAATAAACCCGTAACTAACTAAGTTATTCTACTTCCCAGAATAAGCTTGCTCTACAATTAGGGGTAATTTCTCAGCTATTTGGGCAATTTCTTCTTCAGAGATGCAGTATGGAGGAATTAAATAGAGAGTGTTTCCTAGCGGACGTACCAACAAGCCATGTTTTGGGGCTTCTTCTTTTATTCGGAATCCTATATTGGCTAAATACCTATTCTCTGCTTGCTCACTTTCTAAATCGAAGGCTAAAATATTGCCTAGCTTTCTCGGTTTTGCTAATAGTTCATGTTGTTTTAACTGCTCATATAACGAATTGAGTCTATTACAGCTATTTTCAAATGACAACTTCCCATTGGCTTCTTTTCGCATTAATAATTTCAAGGAGGCATTTGCTGCTGCACAGGCTATGGGGTTTGCCGTATAACTATGTCCGTGATAAAAGGTTTTGTACGGATCTTCCCCATCAATAAATGCTTCATAAAATTGATCGGTAACAAGGGTTGCAGCTAAAGGAAGCGTTCCCCCTGTTATTCCTTTAGATAGGCATAAAATGTCTGGCGTTACTTGGGCATAATCTGAGGCGAAAAGCTTAGAAGTCCTACCAAAGCCCGTCATTACTTCATCAAAAATAAGCAAGGTTTCAAACTGACGCTGTGTCCAATGCACCTTTTGCAGGAATTCGATTCGGCATTTTCGCATCCCTCCTGCGCCTTGCATCATAGGTTCAATAATAATAGCTGCATAATCGCCATCATTCTCAACCAAAACCTTTTCTAGTGCATCAATCGCCGCTTCTTCTTTCTCCTCAATATCTGGATCACCATCCCAAGTATCTGGGTAGGGAATAAAATCGACCTCAAAAAAGTGATCCCTAAAATGCGTATTAAAAACACTGGGTCCACCAACCGACATTGCCCCAATAGTATCCCCGTGATACGCGCCTTCAAAGGCAATAAAGCGTTTTCTTTTTTGCCCTATGTTTTGCCAATACTGTAACGCCATTTTTAGGGCTACTTCATTTGCTGTAGAGCCATTATCGCTATAAAAAACTCTATTTAAGGCACCTGGCGTATACTTAACCAATTCTGCTGCAAAAGATTCCGCTGCATTGTGTGAAATTCCCGCAAACAACACATGGTCTAACTCAGCCGCTTGTTTGGCTATTGCTTCAACTAGCTCTGGATGTCCGTGCCCGTGCAGATTCACCCACCAGCTCGAAAGGCAATCAATAAGCGGAGTTCCGTCTTCCAAAAATAGCTTAGCTCCCTTTGCCGATTGCACTTTCAGCGGTAAAGGCTCTTTAGCTAAATTGGTAAATGGTGGCCAAATATTCGGATGTCTTTCTTGGCGTTTCATTTGATGAAATATTCGTTAAATAATCCTTCAAAATTAACCTTTTCGGTATTTTCTATTACGGGAATTTGCGCTAAAATTCGCACATCTATTAATCTAGCTAAGCTCTTAAAATTCCCTTCATTAATTGGTCCATTCATAATTAGCCCAAAGACTGGGATTCCCCTAGATTTCAACGCTTCAATGGAAAGTAAGGTATGGTTTAACGTTCCCAAAGCACTTCTTACCACCAAAACAACAGGAATTTCCCACTTCTTAATTAAATCAATAATCATAAAGTCCCAATTAATAGGAACCATAAGTCCGCCCGCGCCTTCAATCACCAAATGAGAATCCAGTTTTTGTAGATTTTCGGGAATCATTAAATCATTTTCAGCGATTGCGATATTTTCAAGCTCAGCAGCTTCATGAGGAGATAACGGCTCTTTTAAGGCTACTAACTCTGCATGAAAATGAGAATTTGGTAGCTTGGTAGCCTTTTTAACAAATTCTGTATCAGTTCCCTGGATAATCCCCGATTGAATGGGTTTCCAGTAGTGTGCTTTTAGTCCAGCTGTTAATATGGCGCTGACAAAGGTTTTGCCGATATCGGTGTCTGTGCCACTTACAAAAAAGGTCTTTGGAAATTTAATCATAGCTAATTACCCGTCCTTTTTAATGGCCATGAATGCCGTATGGTAGCTTATGTGAACCTTATTTGCTGCATTTTTCGGCCATTCTTGAATGATTCGTCTTAGTTGCATGGGGCTAAGTCGTTGCGTATTGGTTGCCGTTTGCGCCCCAATTTTTCGGAAATGATTGAAGAATTCCAAGGCAGAATCGTAGTTCACGGTTTCATTATCTTCGTGCAAATCTATTAAAACGGGTTCAAAGGATAAAGCAATGCCTATTTTTTCAGGATTTGGCATTTTATTAGCCGTAAATGGATAGCCATGTCTAAAGCATTGGGTCTGCCATTCTGGGAAGGAGTTTTCTGAGGGGAAACAGCACAAAATAAGTCCGCCATCTTTGAGCAGCTTCGACTGTTTTATCATGGCTTGTTCAGGTTGCTCTAGCCATTGCGTCAAAAAGTTATGCGTTATTAATGCAAATGATTGATCAATTTCTGGATTATTCGCATCAAGTAGTTGAAAATGAATATCAGGGTGTTTGTCAGCGTGCTTCGCTTTATTTATGGCTAGTAGTTCTTCAGAAAAGTCGGTTATTACCAATTTTCTAGTCGGATACATTTCAACCAGATATTGTGTCAATAATCCGGTACCCGCGCCAAGCTCTAACACAGCTCCAGCCGGAACCCAATCTTTCCAGGGGTCTAAACTTTTGGCAAGCCTGCCTGCACAAATAGCTTGTATTTGACTGTGGGAATCATAGGATTCTTTTGCGAGACTAAAAGCCTCATTAACCAGATTTTGACTCATTTTTTTAAAATAGTGCGGGAAATTTCATAAAAGTGTGAACTAGTACTTAAATGTACAGCCTCGTCTAGCGTAAACAAATCACAAGACCTAAGAGCTTGTACTTTTTGCATTAGTTGCTTCGACCTAAATTCGGGGATAATGGGGTCGTTTTTTGCAAGCACAAAAGTACACTTTTCTACAACCTTTTTTTGCAATCTTTGTAAGTCTATTGGATTTTCTAGAGCCTTGAGCTGCCAATTTAATTGCTTCAATTTATCATTAGGTGGAAGCTCTTTACTAGCTGTGATATGGCTATATGCTGCTTGCTGCTGAAAGTGTTGGATTACTTCTGCAGGCTTCTTTATATACTGAAACTGCATTCGTTGGAGCTGTCGTAGACTTAAGCGATGCGATTGTTCTTCACTATTTTCTGAGCTGCAAAATTCTACAAAGCTATTCAAAATAATTAAGTGCTTACAGCGAATTTTGCTATGTATAAAGTGCTGTAAGCCTTGAGAGTGAACCACTACAACTGGAAAATTGCCTTTGATATGACTGGCAGAAGCCTCTTCAAACAACGGTTTTTCTAGAGAATTAATGAAAAGCGGTTTAAAGCGGTTTTGTCTGAGTACAGCCTTAAAAGAAGTGGTTAACCAATGCTTTTCGGAAGTTCCAAATCCACAAAAAATGGGCAATGCTCTATGCATTCTTGAAAGCGCTGCAAAGTTCGCTAATAAAATGCCTAAGCTGCTTTTCTGTATGCCTTGCAGTTAGTGAAATACGAATGCAGGCTTGTCCAGCTGGCACAGTTGGTGGCCTAATTGCCGCAACCCAAAATCCCGAATTCATTAGCGCTTGTTTTATCTGCAAACACCGAGCATCGTCGCCAACAGCAATGGGTATTATATGGGATAATTTATGGTCGAAGATTATGCCGTTTTCTGCTAATAATTGTTGTGCTTTTTTTATCAATTCACTTAAAATGGCTCTTTCTTCATCAGCCTTTTTTAGCAACGAAACTTGGTGGCTTATTATTGATGCATGTAGTGGCGAAATAGCCGTTGAGTAAATTAAGCCATCTGCAAAATTGGCTAAATACTGCCGAATCAAATCTGACGTTATCACAAACCCACCATTACTTGCTGCGGCTTTGCCTAAGGCACCAACTCTAATATCTACGTCATACTCTTTGGGAACTAATCCAATGCCTTCTTCCCCATAAACACCAAAAGCGTGAGCCTCGTCTATAAAACTGATGGCCTCATATTTCCCACAGATCTCAAGAAAGGCCTCATACTCAAGCATACTTCCTTGCATGCTAAAAACACTCTCTGTTGCCACTAAACAGCGCTTATAATCAGCCCGATTACTACTTAAAACCCTTTCAAGCTCAGCTAAATTATTGTGTTTGTAACGAAGAAACTTGGTTCCGCTTAACTTTGCCGCATTGATTATTGAGTTGTGCGCATATTTATCAGTTATAATCAGGTCGTTCCTTCCCACCAATGCGGGAATAACTGAAGCGTTTGCCTGCCAAGTACTTGGGAATATAGTACACCGATGATTTCCCCCAAAAATATGGGCTATATCATTTTCCGCGCCTTGCAGAGCTACCGAATCTCCGCCTAATAACCTGGATGAGGTTGAAGCTGCTGATATTGATGAGTTGAGAAATGCAGAAGTTGAACTTCCACTTAGCCCTAGATAATCATTTGAGGCAAAATCTAGAATCTTTTTTCCGCCTTTTAGTTCAATAAATGGCGTTTCTTTGGATAGAACTTCAGGAATTTGACGAAGTTGATTGGACTGCTCACGTTTTTGTAGGGCATGCTCAATAAAGGCTAAATGATTTGGGATGTTAGAGCTTCCCATAGATTATTCAGACTCGGGCCTAAAGTTTGGCTTGAATTCTGGGTTGGTCTCAAAAGAGTTGATCATTGCTTGGAACTGTCGAACGTACGGGCGTTTTTTAAAATTAGGCGCAAACACCATGTATTCCATCATATAAAGTCGTTTCTGTTCGGCGTCATACACGGTTTGATGAACAAAACCGCCGCCCATAGCACCGTTAATCATTTTCCACGTGCCTTCTACACTGTATGCTGGTTTATTATTGTGGGAAAACTCTACATATTTGATTGGTCTTTCGTATTCCGTTTTCACATAAGAATTTTCTGCTGTACCACGAACATATTGCTCAAGAATTTGATCGCGTTGGGAATTAATCCATTGTTGATCTACAAAACTAGGATCTTCCACATTTTCTTGCCAGTGCACCCAAAACCAGCGATCATTTTCGGGCATATAACGGCGAAACGAGATAAACTGTGTGGTATCTACGTTCCAATTGTAATCGTGCTGCACGCGAAGTTTAAAGCCGTATTCAGACCACAGGCTATCAGACAAGGCGGTTTGCTCTTGCTTCTTATAGACGTCGTAGGTGGTGCGCTCTAGCTCAATTCTGTCCAAATCTTTGAGTAGTACCTCTTTTTTGTCTATCAAATATGTAGCCAGCTCATTGTAGGTCGGTGCCGTAATTAGAAGCGTAATCTGATTTTTGAACCATTTATTGTAAAGAGGGATGTAATTTATTTTGCCATTTCTGATAGCCTGCTTTACTTCTGGGTCTAAAAGTGCATTTAAAAACTTTCCAGCTGCTGTAGAATCTTCTAATGGCGTAGCAATTACTAGGTTTTGCGATCTCTTGAGGTCGTCTAATTCTTGTGCCGATTGGAAGGAAACATAACGAGGAATATATGCTGACTCAAAGCCTGGCGACGCATATAACCCCTGCTCAAAAACCTCAATCAAAGCATATTGTAAATTTTGTCTTCCTGTGAATTGCGATTTGTCTAAGCCTGGCATGTACAAGGAATCTAGCTGAGAAATACCCGTGGTATCAGTTAACACCATTATATGTCCTGATGAACCTCTAGCCGCTTTGCGATAGTCTCCGTCACAAGAAACCATTGTAAACAAGGCCAAGCAAAGAGCCGATATTACATACAGTGATTTTCTAATTATTGGTGACTTTTTGTTGGCCTGGTAAAGGTTCGTCATGGTATTACTCGCCATTTTTTAATTTATGGACAAAATCGAAAACTTCATTTTGCCAATTTTCTAGAGGATAGTATTTATCAATGGTATCAATTAACGCACTTCCGACAATAAATCCATCTGCTTTTTTGGTAACCTTGCGGGCATCTTCATAAGATTTGATGCCAAAGCCAATGAGTTTTGGATTTTTAGTAACGTGCAGATTAACTCTATCAATGAATTTATCTACAGAACTACTGACTTCTTCAGCTGTTCTCGCCCCTGTTACGCCGGTTACAGAGACACAGTATACAAAGCCGTTAGAACGTTGATCAATGGCTTTCATGCGTTCATCACTGCTGTTTGGCGCAACTAAGTGAATGAAATCTAGATCATTTGCTATAGCGGCATCTTCTATGAGTGCGGCCTCTTCTAGAATTAAATCGGGAATAATGAGTCCGTCTACGCCAACTTCAGCTGCTTTTGCACAAAAAGCATCTACGCCATACTGAATAACTGGATTTACATAGCCCATTAATACTATGGGAATTTGGCTTTGTTCTCTGAGCTTAGCAACCATTTGAAATATGACAGAAATAGAAACACCGTTTTCAATGGCTTTTAAGCTAGAGCGTTGAATAGTTGGCCCATCAGCTAAAGGGTCACTGAATGGCATACCGAGCTCAATGATATCGGCGCCATTCTTTTCGAATCCTAGTATTAAATCAACAGTAGCATCTAAGTCTGGATAGCCCGCTGTGATGAACAAGTTCATCACTTTTTTGCCTTTTTCTAGTTTATGAAATAAGGTATCTATTCTATTTGAGCTGCCCATTAGTGTTGTTTTCCCCCACCAAATAAAGCCTCTGAAATGGTTCCCATATCCTTATCTCCTCTTCCTGAGCAGTTAATTAGTACAATTTCATTTTCTTTGGTTGTGGGCATTAATTCTTCTAGCCAAGCAAAGGCATGTGCGGTTTCTAATGCGGGAATAATGCCTTCAAGTGAAGATACTTTTTTTAGGGCTTTAAGCGCATCTTCATCGGTAACACCATGATAAGAAACTCGTTTTGTTTCGTATAAATGCGCATGTTCAGGGCCAATCCCAGGATAATCTAGTCCAGCAGAAATAGAGTGAGCCAGTTGAACTTGTCCATTAGGGTCTTGTAATAAATAGCTCAAAGATCCTTGGAACACACCAGGTTTACCTTTGGTAAGTGTGGCAGCCGTTTTATCGGTGTCAACACCATAACCAGCAGCTTCAATACCAATAATTTTGACATCAGGCTCATCTATAAATGAATGAAATATGCCAATTGCATTAGATCCACCGCCAACACATGCCAGCACATAATCAGGTAATCTGCCTTCTTTTGCTAGCAGTTGGGCTTTCGCCTCATTGCCAATAACCTTATGAAATTCGCGCACCATCATAGGATAGGGGTGCATTCCTACCACAGATCCAAGAATATAAAATGTGTTGTCTACGTTTGTTACCCAATCGCGAATGGCTTCATTTCCCGCATCTTTCAAGGTTTTTGAGCCTGATTCTACAGAGCGTACTTCTGCGCCCATTAAACGCATTCTATCTACATTGAGTTTTTGACGAACGGTGTCTTCAGCGCCCATATACACAATACATTCAAGGCCAAATTTAGCACATACGGTTGCTGTTGCTACGCCGTGCTGACCTGCACCTGTTTCTGCTATGATGCGCTTTTTACCCATTCTAATGGCTAATAAAACTTGACCGATAGCATTGTTAATTTTGTGAGCACCGGTATGGCAAAGGTCTTCTCTTTTGAGATAAATCTTTGCTTTACCATAGTGATCGGTCAATCGGTTAGCATAGGTTAATGCGGTTGGCCTGCCCACATATTCTTCTAATAATTCGTGGTATTCAGCCAAGAATGTGGGGTCATCTTTGTAAATATTAAAGGCATTTTCTAGATCATTTATAGCTGGAACCAAAATTTCGGGGACAAATTTACCGCCAAATTTACCGAAATAGCCTCTTTTGTCTGGATAGTTGTATAACATTAACGTACGTAGATAGGTTTAAACTGGTTTATTTGCACAATTTATTGATAATACTTGAGCGAGTTATATCGTTCAAAAAATACTTCCATTAGATCAAAATCTTTTTCGCCGGGGGCATATTCTAGAGTAGAATTCACGTCAATTCCGAATGGACGTGCTTCTTCCATTATCTGCTCAATATTATCTGCTGATACCCCACCAGCTATAAAAAAGGGGATTTCTTCGGTTATTTCATTGACTATCGACCAATCAAAGGCTGCACCAGTTCCGCCTGATGTATGGCCTACTTTGGTGTCGAATAGTAAATAATCTACCACATTCAAGTAAGGCTCAATGGCCTCTTCTAAGTCTTGGCGTGTGGTAGTTGCCTCCACAGAAAAGACTTTGATTATTTCTACATCTAGGCCAGCGCAATACGCTGGCGACTCATTTCCGTGAAGCTGAGCAACCGTAACCCCTGTTTGAATGATGGTATTTTTCACTTCATCAAGAGGTTGATCTTTGAATACGCCCACGCATTTTGGTCCTTCAAGCCAGCTAACAATAGCGCCTGCCTCTGCTGGTTGAATATATCTAGGGCTTTCTTTCACAAAAATAAAGCCCACAAAATCGGTTAAGGCACCAGATACAAAACGAGCATGATTTAGCTTGGTAATACCACAAATTTTAAGATGGATTCGGTCGTCATCGCTTAAAAACATAAAAGTAATTTTTCCGTTGGTATTTAGGAATCTTGTGAAATCAACTCCTCAAGACCATTAAGCATAGTTTGAAGTGCTACACCAGGCTTGGGCTGTCGCATAAAATGCTCACCTATTAAGGCTGCATGGATTCCATTTTGATGAAGTAGCGCTAAGTCTGAGGAGGTTCTAAGTCCACTCTCTGAGACTTTTACGGTATCATTTTCTAATGAATTTAAGATAGCAACGCCTCTGTGAACGTTTACTTCAAAACTATTCAAATCTCTATTATTAACACCAATTATAGGCATTAACGATTCATCAATTTTTTCTTTCTCGTGCTCACTATAAAGCTCTACTAAACACTCTAGTCCAATCTCAGTAGCAGCATGATTAAGCTCTATTAATTGCTGCCTAGAACAAATTGAAGCTATCAGTAATATAGCATTGGCTCCGTGTGCTTTAGCTTCTTCTATCTGAAAGGGATCTATAATAAAATCTTTACGAAGAATAGGAATTTGTACCCGCCCTGCGATTGCTTTTAGGAAGGCTAATTCTCCCTTAAAAAAAGGTTCGTCCGTTAAACACGAAATAGCTGACGCACCGTGATCTTCATAATCTAGGGCATGTGTAAGCGCGTTAAAATCAGCTCTGATGATTCCTTGGGAGGGCGAAGCTTTCTTGACTTCCGCAATCACATGAACAGGCTTAGCAGCCGATCTTAGTGCTTCCTTTAGTGAATGATGGGCACGCTCGTGATACAGCGCCTCATCAGCAAATGAACCAATAGATCTAGCTTGCTTTCTTTTAGCAACATCAGACTTTGTCTGTTCAACAATTCGGTCTAAGATGGTTTCACTCATTCGGCTAGCTTTTGGGTGGTTTTGATGAAGGTATCAAGGGCGTTTTTTGCAGCACCCGATATTATAGCATCTCTAGCGGCTTCAATACCAGCCTTCGGACTATCAAATTTCCCAGAAACATAAAGCGCATAACCTGCATTAAGCACAACAATGTCACTTTTTGGACCTTTGTCCGTTCCCGAGACAACATCTCTTAAAATTTGCGCGTTTAACTCAGCATTACCCCCTTTTAACTCTTCCAGCTTTGCTATAGGTATGCCGTAATCCGTTGCGGTAACTGTTTCGGATAAACGCTTTCCATCTCCTACCAAAAAACCATCAATTTGTGCGCCAATACTAAGTTCGTCTAGTCCATCTCTTGAATGGAAGGTAAAAGCTTTTTCTACACCTACATTTTCCAGAATTTGCGACATCTTTGTGGCCGTTTCTAGATCATAAGCTCCAACTAGTTGTCGGCTAACTAAAGCGGGATTTAGCAGTGGCCCTACCACATTAAAAAAGGTTCTGACACCTAGGGTTCTTCTAACAGGCATTACCCACTTCATAGCGGTGTGAAATAAAGGAGCAAACATAAAAGCCATTTGCGTCTGCTCATAACAAGCCTTCACTTTGTTAATGGGAAGGGTTACAACAGCGCCCAGTTTCTCTAAAACGTCAGCGCTACCACTTTGCGAGCTAACACTTCTATTTCCGTGTTTTAGAACGGGCACGCCCGCGCCAGCCACCACAAACATGGTTGTGGTAGAGATATTGAAAGTCCCAGAAGCATCGCCACCTGTTCCGCACAAATCTACGGCATTGGTAATGTCTACGTCAATCTTGACCATAGCGTCGCGCATAGCTTGAACAAAGCCGCTAAACTCTTCAATGGTTTCGCCTTTCATTCGTAGCGCTGTTAGCAGGGCTGCAACTAATTCTGGAGCAGGTGCTTCTTCCCCAATTATGGTTGAAAGTACCTGATACGCTTCTTTTTGCGATAAACTTTGGTGCGATAGAACTTTGTCAAGGGCTAGTTTAACTGTCATAAATAAATAAATGATTTAACAAGCATGATTAGTAGGATGCAATGCATGTAACGAATAATTCTTATGAATTGATCCAGTTTTGAATGATTTTAGGTCCCTCTACTGTAAGCACGCTTTCTGGGTGAAACTGTATGCCTTCAACGGAAAATAAGGTGTGTTTTATGCCCATAATCACCCCATCTTTGGTCTCAGAGGTAATTTGCAACTGTTTGGGATCTATTGTTCCAGGCGCTAAAACCAAGGAGTGATATCTAGTAGCAATAAATGGATTGGATACCCCTTGAAATAGTGAAGTTCTGCGATGAACTACTTCAGAAGTCTTCCCGTGCATTAGGGTCGGCGCATAATCTACCTTTGCACCAAAAACATGGCCTATTGCTTGGTGACCTAAGCAAACGCCTAAAATGGGGGTTTTGGCACCAAAATGGCGAATAATATCACAACTGATTCCCGCATCTTCTGGTCTTCCTGGTCCTGGAGAAATTAAAATTTTGTCTGGATTTAACGCGCTAATGTCTTCTATAGTTAGCGCATCATTCCTGTGAACCTGATACGGCACATTAGCGATAGCCACTAATTGCACCAAATTGTAAGTAAAGGAATCGTAGTTATCGATGATCAAAATCATAGCTTTGGTGCTCTCAAGCCAGTTATGGTTAATACCTTATCAACAAATGGATTGGTTTTAGCTTGGGCTTTTTTTGCGCCTTCTTCTAAAACATCGAGTATATAGTCTGGCCTTTTCTCTAGTTCTTTGCGCTTTTCTCGGTATGGCTCAAACTTTTCATTAATTAGCGTCAGTAATGCGTTTTTAGCATGTCCGTAGCCGTAACCACCAGCTCGGTAAGCTGCGGCAATTTCCGCTTTCTTTTCTTCACCGGCAAAAAGCTTAATCAGTGCAAATACATTACAGCTATCGGGATCTTTGGCTTCCTCCAGTTCCTTAGAATCGGTTTGGATACTCATCACCTTTTTCTTCAGTGCTTTTCCTTCCTCGAAAATACCAATAGTATTGTCGTAGCTTTTGCTCATTTTGCGTCCATCACGCCCAGGAATTACAGCTACATCTTCTAGGATTAATGGTTCAGGCTGTTTGAAAACCTCCTCGCCATAATTGTGATTAAACTTTGCTGCTAAATCACGAGCTATCTCTAGATTTTGTTTTTGATCTGCACCAACGGGCACTAAATCAGCCTGATATATCAAAATATCTGCAGCTTGCAGAACTGGATAGGTGAAAAGACCAATATTCGGGCTTAAGCCAGCCGCAATTTTATCTTTATAGGAAACGCCCTTTTCCATCAAACTAACGGGACAAAGTGTTCCCAGAATCCAGCTTAAAACGGCATGATTGGGCACTCCAGATTGCGCAAAAAAAGTAGCTTTGTTCGGATCTAAGCCTAAAGCCAAATAGTCTAGCGTAATATTCAACGTATTTTGCCACAAGGCTTTACCGTCCGTAACTGAGGTCAGTGCATGGTAATTAGCTATAAAATAGTAGGCATCTCCCAGCTCTTGATGCGCTAAATGCTGACGCATAGCTCCGAAGTAATTCCCAAGATGCAAGGTGCCGGAAGGTTGAATACCAGATAGTATGGTTTTCATAAATATGTGATTGATTATTTAAAAAGTGATTTGCAGCGCTTTTTCCATGGCAGCAAATAGAGCCTTTGCTTTATTAACCGTTTCTTCATATTCGCTAGTTGGCACGCTGTCGGCCACAATTCCTGCACCCGATTGTATATAAATTTTGTTGTTTTTAGCCACCATAGTTCTAATAGCAATACAGGTATCCATATTCCCAAAATGATCAAAATAACCAACCGCGCCCGCATAAGGACCTCTTTTGGTAGGCTCAAGATCATTAATTATTTGCATGGCTCGTATTTTTGGGGCTCCACTAACTGTTCCTGCTGGTGCACAACGCATTAGCGCATCTACTGGGCTTAATGATTTATCTAGCTGGCCTCTAACCTCTGATACAATATGCATCACATGCGAATAACGCTCAACATAAGCCGATTTACTAACGTGAACAGTCTTGGGATCACAAACACGTGTCATGTCGTTTCTTCCCAAATCTACCAACATGATATGCTCAGCCTGTTCTTTGGTATCGGCCATTAAGTCTTGCTCAAATGCAAGGTCTTCTGCTTCATTCTTGCCTCTGGGTCTAGTCCCAGCAATTGGCAGCACTCTGGCTTCCCCATTTTCCACGCTAACTAGTACTTCTGGAGAAGACCCTATCAGGTTGAATTGTGGATTTTCAATGAAAAATAAATAAGGCGAAGGGTTCACCATTCTTAGCGCACGGTACAGCATAAAGGCATCGCCTTCAAAATCGGTATGGAAGCGCTGAGAGAATACCCCTTGGAATATGTCGCCCTCGTAGATGTGCTTCTTAATTTTGTCTACAGCCGTTTCAAATGTGGCTTGATCCATATTGCTTTCAATTTTAGCCGGATCAATCTGAACTTTAGTGTCAGCCTTAAATGTATTATGCGCTCTTTGCTGCATTTCATCAAGCTCGCCAATGGCTGCTTTGTAGGCTTCATCGGTAGAAGTGAAAGCGTTCACATCCACTAAATGAATGAGCAAAATGCGGTGTTTTACGTGGTCAAAAGCGTATAATTTATTATAAAAAGCCCAAACGGCCTCAGGTAATTCAAGTGTATTAGCTGCTGAAACGGGAATTCCTTCGAGCTCAAGAATAGTGTCGTAACTAGAAAACCCGACTGCACCGCCTGTAAATTTTGGAAGGTCAGCAATCTTAGGGGAATCAAGTGTTTGAGTGAGTCGTTTTAGGGCACTGAAATACGATTCATCTAAGTTTTCAACTTTTCCGACTTTCAAATCTTCAAGTACTACTTTCCCTTGCTCGTACCGAAGTTCACGATACGGATTGTAGCCAATAAAGGAATACCTAGCTAATTGCTCACCACCTTCTACTGATTCGAATAAAAAAGGCCGATTTGCACCTTCCCTGATGGCATAAAATAATGAAACAGGTGTGAGTACATCAGCCATCAATTCGCGACTCATGGGCACGTAGCGATAGGTTTTCGCAAATTCATTAAACTCAGTAAAGGTCATAGATCAAATCTCAACATCGCTGAACGATGGTTATAGGTAATTAACAACAGGCGTACTAATAGCACAAAAAAGCTGAATGGTATCAAAGGAAGCGCTAAAATAGGCTGCCTATACTTGATTGGCAATCTTTGTTTTAGAATTAATGAATTCTATAATTGCGGTAATCTCAGAAATCCATTGAGCGCGCAAAATAGCTGCTTCATCAGCAAGCTCTTTTTGCTTGTGTACATAGGCTTTCATTCCGGCAGGCTTTTCAATTTCGATAGCACCGTAACCATAGTCTCGAACATCATAAGGACTTGCCTCCATATCTACGATCCGAGCTTTTAAAGCGAGATTAAACGCCTTCCAAATAAGTTCACTTGGCAACCATGGATAGAATTTGAACGACCATTTGTATAAATCCATATTGTTGTGAATACAACCGCCTTGTTCAAACTGCAGAACCTCTTCTCTAGCTAATGGCTCTTCGTTAAGTGGAACAGCTGGCTCGGTAAAAAAACGATAGGCATCATAATGCGTACACCGCAGAGGGTTTGCTTCCACCGTATCGTCAAGCAACTGCTGACTAACACGCAACGATAAGTATGGATGCCTTTTTTGCTCGCTTTTATATAACATGGCCCATTCATGTAAACCGTAGCAACCAAAAAGTGGTGGTTTAGCAGCAATAGATTTTTGTAGTATCAGAACCCATTGCATGTGCTTTCGTCTTTTTTCTATTAAGGCACTAGCGTCCAAACAAATGGTGGTGGCGCTTTCAATGGTTTTAAAGGGGGAAAGTAAGGCACGAATTCTAGGCGTATTTTCGACTTCTACTAGCAAACCAGGTGACCAGACTTTGAGCTTGGTTGGTCTAAATGCGTAGTAATCTAATAAGAAGTCTAAAACAGCTTCTTTTTTTCCTTTTGATCGCGCCAATAAATAATCTTGCAGCTTGGCATTAACCGATTCTTTTAGTTCATTTGAAGCAATTAAAGCCTCATTTTCGCTCATAAATGTAGAAAAAATGCTCATTTCTTATTCCCTAAACCGTTTTTACTTCCTCTAAAATTGCATTAAAGACCTGATCGTATTGACGAATCATAATGGACCAATCAAATTTACGATTAATATTCTGAAGTGATGATTTGGGAAGCGTTTGATCTGTTTTACTCAATAATTTTTTGAGTACATAAAATAGCTCGTCTTCATCTTTGTAGAGAACTTGTCCGTGCAATAAGGGCTTTTTAAGGCCTTCAGGAATTAGCTCAGGATAATGCAGCTTATTTGGTAGCACTGGATGACAGCCCGCATATATAGCTTCCATTATTGGTGTGCAAAAGAACTCATAATTTGAGGTTGAAACCACAATATCTCCCTGATGAAGCAATTTACTGTAGGTATCAAAATCGTCTACGTAGCCAAAATGTATAATCCGATCTCTATAGCGCTTCCATGCTCTATCGAACTCTTCAGGTTTATCGTGTTTACTATCTCCTGCTAAAATCAAATCGAATTCTAAGTCTATGTCGTCTAAGCGGTTAAGTGTCCGAAAAAATAAGCCTGGATTCCGATCAAACTGCCAGCGCTGATTCCAGACTATGGTTAATCGCTTATTTTTATCCCGAGTGTCTGGTAACGCATCTAAGCGCTTTAAGTCAAGACCCGGGTACAGAATTTGACTTTTTTTAAGAATACGATCTATAGTATAAAGGTAATCTCCGTCAGAGTATTGGTTCAAAAAGCTAGGTAAATGATCAATAAAATCGTCTTTCTGAAACTGCGAATTAAACAACACATGATCGGCTGCAAGTACGCTCAAATAATTGATATAACAAAAGGTCATATCTCGCTTCTCGCCTGGTGGAATTGGCTGGGTAATTTGATTCTCGTGCATATAAACCACCTTTGGTGTAAATGCAAAGCGGGGATTGGTAAGCGCCAGAAATGCGGGTAAATTCACCATTGAGCTCACAAACAACAGATCAAAGCTATCGGGAAGTCGCATAACCTGCTCAGCTAGTCGCACAGAATCGCCGTGCATTCGCCATTTAGCCGAGCGCTCAGAAATGGTAACCGTATGAATTTCGTGGCTAGAGTTTTCAACTAAGCCGTCTAAAAAAGCTTTATGGGACCCTTTGTAATAGGGCTCTATAGCAAGAATGCGCATGCAAATGGGAATTGTTTTAAAACTAGAATTAAAAGTACGCAAATAAAGCGGGTGGTATTACTCTCTCGACTACGTCGATATCATGGTATTACTCAATCGTTGGATTACTGACTGCGTTCGTGGGATTACCCTTCGGGTGGTATTAGTTTCGATTGGGCGATTAGGAAAGTAAAAAGAGATGAGAAAAAAGAAATTCTTGCTAGAGGTGTCATCCTGAACGGTTATTAGCGTCAGCGGAGAACCAGATTCAGGATCTAGTCTAGTCTTTTGAGTATTACTAACTACATTGGTGATAAAAAAATACATACTACGCCTCAGTATATGTTCGCAGAGGGAAAGATCAGCGGTATTCTGCAAAATCTGCGGGTGTATAATATACCAATAGAGCGAAAAGATGGAGAACTATCGCCCTGGTTTCATTAGTGTAGTTCACCTAAAAATAGAATGTAAACTATGCTAGAAAACTCGTAATTTCGCATCCCTTAACAAACTGAAACTACGAATTTAACATACTCCACTATTATGGGTCGTGCTTTTGAATACCGCCGTGCTGCTAAAGAAAAACGTTGGGCAAATATGTCACGTATTTTCCCGAAACTTTCTCGTTTAATAACGATTGCTGCAAAAGAAAGCGGGCCCGACCCTGAAATGAACCCAAAATTGCGCACGGCTATTTCTAATGCCAAGGCGCAAAATATGCCAAAAGATAATATCGATTCAGCCATTAAACGTGCCGCGGGCAAAGATTCGGCAGATTACCAAGAAGTTAATTATGAGGGCAAAGGTCCTCACGGCGTATTGGTTTTTGTGGAAACGGCTACCGATAATCCGACCAGAACTGTGGCTAATGTGAAGTTGCCCTTCTCTAAAGCAGGCGGACAGCTTGTTCCTTCGGGATCTTTAGAGTTTTTATTTGATCGTAAATCCGTTTTCGAAATTGGGCTTCCTGAAGGCATGGATCTGGAAGAGCTAGAACTTGAGCTTATTGACGCTGGTCTTGAAGAAATGGAAGCCGATGAAGAGCATGTGCTCATATACGGCGAATACAAAGCATTTGGCACCTTACATACAGCGCTTGAAGAAAAAGGTATTGAAATAAAAGAAGCCAAGCTAGAACGCTTCTCAAATGATCCAAAAGAATACACTGACGAGCAAAAAGTAGACATCGAAAAACTGTTGGATAAACTTGAAGACGATGATGATGTTCAGAATGTATTTACGAATATGGCATAATGAGCAAGTGGATAATTATCCAGCGGATAGTGGTAGAATTATCACAGAACCAGTCATTTCGTAACTCCTGTAACCCCGTCACTCATTCTAGCCATTAGCCATGCACTATCACAGATACCGTAACTCCCGTAACTCATTCTAGCCATTAGCCATGCACTATCACAAACACCGCAACTCCAGTCACTCATTCTAGCCATTAGCCATGCACTATCGCAGATACCGTAATTCCCGTCACTCATTCTAGCCATTAGCCATGCACTATCGCAGATACCGTAATTCCCGTCACTCATTCTAGCCATTAGCCATGCACTATCACAGACACCGTAACTCCCGTCACTCATACTAGCCATTAGCCATGCACTATCGCAGATACCGTAATTCCCGTCACTCATTCTAGCCATTAGCCATGCACTATCGCAGATACCGTAATTCCCGTCACTCATTCTAGCCATTAGCCATGCACTATCACAGACACCGTAACTCCCGTCACTCATACTAGCCATTAGCCATGCACTATCACAGACACCGTAACTCCCGTCACTCATACTAGCTATTAGCCATGCACTATCACAGATACCGTAATTCCCGTCACTCATTCTAGCCATTAGCCATGCACTATCGCAGATACCGTAATTCCCGTCACTCATTCTAGCCATTAGCCATGCACTATCACAGACACCGTAATTCCCGTCACTCATTCTAGCCATTAGCCATGCACTATC
>Ga0306871_1000197_pt1 | contig 23940 bp, 27 predicted proteins | sample AntRauMeHopE1497_FD_190447 | JGI IMG/M metagenome (GOLD analysis project Ga0306871, IMG submission 190447) | Saline lake microbial communities from Rauer Islands, Antarctica - Metagenome Hop E1 #497 (v2) (version 2) | ecosystem: Environmental > Aquatic > Non-marine Saline and Alkaline > Saline ... | reverse complement strand
GTTACGAAAAAGCATTTGTTGTGTGGTATAGGGGAGCGCAGCAATTTGTAGTGGGCAGTTAATTTTTGTTCGCCAGAGTAAGCTTTCCTCTTAAATTAACCATTGAGAACTATCTGAAGCGAAAAACAATACTATAAAATCCTGTAAAAAGTATACCATATAAGCTAATGAAACTGAAATAAACAGTACTAAGAATAATGAAAACTTCTTCCAAAAACCACTATATTTTTTTTCTTCCTTCCATCAGAAATTTGCGGAATAAAGACAATATATTTGTATTTGATTTTTGAAATTGAGCTTGTACCTAAATTTTTAGATTACCCGTCCGGATGCATAAATTGTTGCTTCCCTAGAAGTACTTCCTTTGTTTCTACATGGCTATCATCCGGCACGCAGCAATCTACGGGACAAACTGCCGCACATTGTGGTTCTTCATGGAAGCCAATACATTCCGTACACTTATCGGGTGAGATATAATAAACCTCGTCACTAATCGGTTCCTGCACTTCATCCGCGTTTACGGCTTTTCCATTTGGTAAAACTACACTTCCCTTAAGCGATGTTCCATCACTATAGCGCCACTCGTCCGCACCTTCATAAATTGCCGTGTTAGGACATTCTGGTTCGCAGGCCCCACAGTTTATACACTCATCAGTTATTATAATAGCCATAGAATCTTTTTTTAATATGTATCGTTTTACAACGAATTCTTTTCTAATATCTTACAAAACATAAACATATCATGTTTTGGACAGTATCCTTACTTTTGCACAAAGATAATTCCTAAAATATCCTTTTACAAATATAATGACCTTACAAAATCCCAATATCAAAGCTTTTGTTAAACTTGGTGAGTTTCTTCGTCATTTCTGTAAATCCGTTAGGCATGATGAAAGTATGGACGGTATAAATGAAGCATGGTTTTTAAAATTCGATCATACCTTGGAAACCGCTCGCCACCACAACGGTTGGTTTACCAAGGAAAATCTGCTCTTTGCATTGGAGCAATGGGGCATGGCCTTGTCCGCCGAACATCTGGAACTATGGCTCTCTACGTATGATTTTTCCAAAAACACCACTAAACGTGTAGCCCTGATTTTAGCAGGGAATATACCTTTAGTAGGATTTCATGATTTGCTGACGGTATTGGTTACGGGAAATACAGCAGTGGTAAAACTTTCCAGTAACGACACGCTATTGTTACCCTTGCTGGTGGACTACCTGATACATGTGCATCCGGATTTTAAAGAAAGGGTACTGTTCACAAAAGACAGGTTAACCGATTTTGATGCCGTTATAGCCACAGGCAGCAATAACACGGCACGTTATTTTGAATATTATTTTGGCAAAAAGCCGAATATCATACGTAAAAACAGGAATTCCGTAGCTGTTCTTTCCGGAGCCGAATCGGACATAGCGTTGGCCGCTCTAGGGGAGGATATTTTCAGGTACTACGGTTTAGGATGCAGAAGCGTATCCAAATTATTTGTTCCTAAAGGATATAATTTTGATGCTTTTTTTACTGCCCAGTTTCCTAACAACCAAATCATTCATCAACATAAATACGCCAATAATTACGATTATAACAAGGCTGTTTATCTCATGAGCGAGTTTAAAATATTAGATAACGGATTCTTGATGCTAAAAGAAGATGCCAGCTATGCCTCTCCTATTGCCACGGTTTTTTACGAAGAATACGATACCCTAGAAACTATAAAAGCAAGAATAGAAACTGAAAAAGACGTCATACAATGTGTTGTTTCCAACGGGTTGTTTCCCAATGAAGTACCATTCGGCAAAACCCAAACCCCGGAACTATGGGACTATGCGGATGGAGTGGATACTGTTGAGTTCCTGTTAAGAACATCCTAGAATTAGTTGCGTACCACTGGTTATTTTAGTTGGAAAATTCTGACCTTTACCCTTCAAAAATGAAAAAAAAATGAAAAAGCATAATTTTAGCGCAGGCCCTTGTATATTACCTAAGGAGGTCTTGTTAAAAGCCTCGGAAGCGGTTATGGATTTTAATAATTCAGGACTTTCATTGATTGAAATATCGCACCGAAGCAAGGATTTTGTGGAGGTCATCGAAAAAGCAAGAGCATTGGCATTGGAACTATTGGGTTTGGAAGGCAAAGGATATCAAGCATTGTTTTTGCACGGTGGCGCTAGTTTGGAATTCTTAATGGTGGCCTACAACCTTTTGGAGACCAAAGCCGGTTACCTAAATACCGGGACATGGAGCGATAATGCCATTAAAGAGGCCAAGCTGTTTGGAGAGGTTGTGGAGGTAGCTTCATCAAAGAATGAAAATTTCAATTATATCCCAAAGGGCTATAGTGTGCCTAAAGGATTGGATTATTTGCACCTGACCTCCAACAACACCATTTTCGGGACACAGTTCAAAAAATTTCCGATTACCGATTCCCCGCTGGTTTGCGATATGAGCTCCGATATTTTTTCAAGGGTATTGGATTTTTCACAATTCGACTTGATCTATGCCGGTGCCCAAAAAAATATGGGACCTGCAGGAACTACCCTTGTGGTGGTAAAAGAGGGTATTCTAGGTAAAGTATCCAGAAAAATTCCCTCCATGCTGGATTATAAGGTACATATTAATAAGGACAGCATGTTCAATACGCCTGCCGTATTCCCGATATACACTTCTATGCTTACGCTGGAATGGCTGAAAAACTTAGGAGGTATCGAAGCTATAGAAAAAATAAACGAGAAGAAAGCCCGGTTACTATACTCCGAAATAGATTTGAATCCTGTTTTTGATGGATACGCAAATAAGGATGATCGCTCTATAATGAACGCAACGTTCAAGATTACCGAAGAAGGGCTTAAGGACACCTTTGACAGCTTATTGAAGGAAGCGGGAATCAATGGTTTAAACGGCCATAGATCTGTTGGAGGCTACAGGGCAAGTATGTACAATGCCCTATCACTGGAAAGTGTGGGTGTTTTGGTAGATGTAATGAGTGAAATGGAACGCAAGGGATAGGTATGAAAATATTAGCGAACGACGGAATATCCCAATCGGGCATAGATGCACTGGAGCAATCCGGTTTTGAAGTACTTACGACCAAGGTGGCGCAAGTTCAATTGGTTCGTTTTATCAATGAACACAATATCGTTGGGCTGTTGGTAAGAAGTGCCACCCAAGTAGGTAAGGATATCATAGATGGTTGTAAGGGTTTAAAGCTTATTGGCCGTGGGGGTGTTGGTATGGACAATATAGCTGTAGCGTATGCCCAACAACATGGAATTCATGTGATAAATACACCTGCAGCGTCATCGGAATCCGTGGCGGAACTGGTTTTTGCCCACCTCTATGGTGCCGCACGTTTCCTGTATGATTCCAATAGGAATATGCCTTTGGATGGCGACAGCAAGTTCAAACAGCTAAAAAAATCCTACGCCAAGGGTACCCAGCTCAGAGGAAAAACCCTTGGCATTATTGGTTTGGGCAAAATTGGACAGGCCACGGCCAGAATTGCTTTAGGCGTAGGGATGAACGTGGTGTATTATGATCCCGCGGTCGATGAATGCGCTGTTGTCCTGCGTTTTTTTGACGAGCGGTCGTTCGCATTTAATTTAAACAGCAGTACTAAAAACGAAGTACTGGCCTCGGCCGATTTTATAAGCGTTCATGTTCCTCCACAAAAAAATTATGTTTTAGGGGAAGCGGAATTCAGACAGATGAAAGATGGCGTCGGGATAGTAAATACGGCCAGGGGCGGTGTAGTGGATGAAGTCGCCTTGGTCAATGCCCTGGAAAACAAAAAAGTAGCTTTTGCAGGATTGGATGTGTTTGAATCCGAGCCTAATCCAGAGATCCGTATCCTGATGCATCCCAGTATTTCCCTCACTCCCCATATTGGTGCTGCCACGGTAGAAGCTCAGGAGCGTATTGGATTGGAACTGGCCAATCAAATAACCGCACTTTTAAAATAGTGCCGCCCATGACAATTTTTTTAAAGTCTTTTTGTACATTGTCCTGAACATTAAATTAACTATGCATGTCAGGATTATTAGATTTACTTAACAGCCCATTGGGCAAACAATTAATAAGCGGCGTTGCCGGACAAACAGGTCAGCCGGAAGGCCAGACTTCGGATGTGCTAAGCATGGCCATGCCCTTGCTTTTAGGCGCCATGAAAAAGAACGTTTCTTCTCCAGAAGGGGCTTCAGGCCTTATGAGTGCCTTATCCGGAAAGCATGACGGGAGTATTTTAAACGACCTTGGAGATCTTTTTAGCGGAGGTGTAGATGATTCTGTAATGCAGGACGGCGCGGGTATAATCGGTCACGTATTTGGTGACAAAACGCCACAAGTAGAAAATGTACTGAGTCAAAAATCGGGATTGGACGCTGGCTCGGTTTCCCAGATACTTAAAATGGCCGCCCCCATTGTAATGGGCTATTTAGGAAAGCAGACCGCACAGAGTAATGTAAGCGATTCTGGCGGAATGAATGCTTTGTTGGGCAGTATGTTGGGAGGACAGCCTCAGGAAAATCAAAATTTGATTACTACACTTCTCGATGCCGATGGAGACGGAAGCATCTTGGACGATGTTGCCGGTATGGTCATGGGCAGTGCTAAGCAAAAAGGAGGTCTTGGCGGTCTTCTTGGCGGATTATTGGGTAAATAATACGCTTCAGATACTTAAAAAAAGGTGTTTGTTGTAACAAGCAGCTTTTTTTTTGTATCTTAATGTTATGAAAAAGAAAAATATAATTAATCGTCTAGTAGTTATTTTTGCTGCGGGCTTGCTGACTTCGTTAACCGTAGCCTGCGGAAGCACTAATAAAGCATTATCCATATCCGAAGAGGAAAAAATGGCATTCTCGGTAGAAGAAGACGACCCCGTAACCATTTCCAACGAAGATGTAGCGTATGAAATAATCATTGTTGATGCAGGCTTTCATACGTGGCTCAGCTCCATCCCTAAGCCAAAAGGTTATTATTCCCAAAGTTTTTTGGAAAACAGAAATAGGCTGTTGGTCTTGGAATGGAACTTACGAGCCATACAGCCAAGAGGGTTTAACCCGGATTTGTATATAATGCAGATAGATTACCAGAATGATATAGATTATGGTTATGAAGTAAATTATATGCTCTATAATTACTTCGTTTTTTTCCAAAGAAAATATAATCAACGTCTAGGGCCTTTTCTTCCTCGCATATAAAAAGTATTTTTGCCGCTTCTTAGGAGCTATGAAAAAATTAAAGGAACGTTGGGGTATTTCAAATAATTGGCAATTGTTGATTATATTTTTTGTTTTCGCCATTACAGGCTCTTCTTCTGTATTTATTGCGAAACCGTTCTTAAGTTGGATAGGTATGGATCAAAGTAATTTTAGTGATGCCTGGTGGGGACATGCCCTATATTGGATGTTGCGTATTATGCTCATTTTTCCATTCTATCAGATTTTATTGGTCATTTTTGGGTGGCTATTCGGTCAGTTCAAATTCTTTTGGGCCTTTGAAAAGAAAATGCTGGGAAGAATGGGACTTGAATTTCTATTCAACAAAAAGACTTAGGTTTTTTTTAACAGGTAATACTGTTCCTTTGATTACTTTCGTACCGTGAAGTCAAAATTATTTTCTAACGGCATAGCAGTTGTCCTGTTTACATTGATGCTTTTCAAGGTGTCCTCTTTCCATGTCTACACGCATCAAGACACTGTGTCAGATGAAATAGAAAATTGTGCAATTTGTGAATTGGCCGTAGAAAATCAGAATACGGAATATATATTAACCCCACCACAAGTCACGACAGCACCTTTTACAAACCTCGATACAAAAGAGCGGACTACCACATATACGGTCGCTACTGCCTCTTCTGTTCTACATTTCAGCCTTTTTTGCAGACCTCCCCCAACTGTAGTTTAGCCTCCAGTACTAAACTATTTACGATCCACTTTTTCAATGGGTCTATATAAGCGTAACATCCATACAATGAAATATAGCGTACTGCCGTTATTTGTATGCCTTTTTGGCGGTACAAGTACAGCACAAGACTGTGAGTCGATGCTCTTAGGGGAGATTATAGATTTTCATGATAGCACTCCCCTATCCGAGGCGACAATTATTATTACAGGCAAAAACAGACAAACCCTATCTAATAACGAAGGCAAATTTAGGTTTGAGAACCTGTGCGATGGGGTTTTGGAACTGGAGGTTTCCCATCCGGAATGTACAACACGGTTTGTAACGATTACGATTAGCGGCGATACCTTCAAGGAAATTAGACTGGAGCATCATTTGGAGGAGCTGGAAGAAGTTCACGTTACGGGCAACCGTCCCAACAATACTAAATCTGCGCAGGAAGATCGCCTGACCCTAAGTGATTTGGAGAAATATAGCGGCAGTAGTTTGGGGGATGCCTTAAAGAGTTTAAACGGTATATCTTCCTTGAATACGGGTGCCAACATTGTAAAACCTGTAATTCAGGGACTTATGGGCAGCCGTGTACTCATATTGAACAACAATGTTCGTATGCAGGATATGGAATGGGGAGAAGAGCACGCTCCAAACGTGGATATTAACGCCAACCAAGATATAAGCGTAGTAAAAGGTGCGGCAGCTCTGGAATACGGAGGCGATGCCATTGGAGGGGTAATTATTATGAATCCCTTACCTATTGTACGAACGGATTCCCTTTTTGGGAAAACCCAAACAAACTTATTCTCCAATGGGAGAGGCGGAAACATTACCTCTACGCTCACAAAATCATATAATTCAGGACTTTATATCAAAGGACAAGGTTCCTTTAAGAAATTGGGCGATTTAGAGGCTCCGGATTACCTCCTTTCCAATACGGGAATAGAAGAAAAGGGACTTGCCTTTTCTGTTGGTAAAAGGGATTTTATTCAAGGATGGGAGGCCTATTATTCTTTTTTTGACGCAGACATCGGAATTTTAAGGGCATCGCATATTGGTAATGTGGACGACTTGATCCAGTCCATCAACAGTCAGCAACCGAATATCATCAACGATTTTACTTATGATATAGACCGCCCCAATCAAGAAGTGACACATCATCTTGGAAAACTAAACTATTACAGGCGATTTGAAGGATTGGGCAAATGGACTTTACAGTATGACTTTCAAAAGAACAATCGTTTGGAATACGATGTACGTGTTGGGTCGGATGCCGATAAAGCTTCCTTGGACCTGAGTCTAACCACGCATTCCGTAACCACTGATTTTCAGTTCGATTCCAAGGAAGGGCTGCAGGTTAAGACAGGCCTTATGGGCCGGTATCAGAATAATTTTGCCAATCCCGATACCGGAGTTAGGCGATTGATTCCGGATTACGATAAATATGATTTAGGTGTTTTTTCGGTGGCGGAATATCGCTTTAAGGACCATATTATTTTAGATGCCGGTGTCCGATATGATTTCTCCCGTATCGATGCTAAAAAATTCTACAGGACTTCTCGTTGGGAAGAACGTGGTTATGATGACGATTTTGGGGATATTGTAATTGAAGATTTAGGCACACAGCTACTTACCAATCCTATCTTTGACTTTCATAATGTATCGGCCACGGCTGGTTTTCAGTATGATTTTGGCAAGGACACAAAATTGCGCTTTAATTACTCGTTGGCGCAGCGGGCACCAAATCCGTCCGAGCTTTTTAGCGACGGGCTTCACCATTCCGCTGCAAGAATTGAACTGGGAGACTTAAGAATAAAGAGCGAAACATCATCCAAGGTTTCCTTATCCCTGGAAAAGAATAGCCCAAAATGGGGATATACCCTAGCCCCCTACTTGAACGCGATCAACGATTTTATTATTCTAGAACCCACCGGGGTCGAATTTACCATAAGAGGTGCTTTCCCCGTTTGGAACTATAGACAAACCAATGCGAGACTTTTGGGTGTAGATGCCGCCGTGTATAGCAACTGGACTTCTAAAATAAGAACGGACCATAAATTTTCTTGGGTTCACGGAACGGATGTAAGTACAGATATTCCGCTCATCAATATGCCACCCGCAAATTTTAATAACAGTATCTCTTACCGAAATCCGAAATGGAAAAACCTTGTTCTAGGACTGGAAAGCATGTATGTTTTTGAACAACAGCGGTTTCCCGATAATATTTTTGTTTTCTCATCAGAGCAGCAACAAGAAGTGGAACTGGCCATTAATACGCCGCCTGCAGCCTATCATTTATTGGCGCTGGATGCGGAAACATCATACTCTATCCGTCATAAAAACGATTTTAAAATTGGTCTGCGCGTAACCAATTTATTGAACACTTCTTACCGCGACTACCTGAACCGCCTGCGCTATTTCGTGGACGATCTTGGCAGAAATATAAGCTTACGTATTATCTATAATTATTAATTTAAATTTTTAACAAATGAAAACAATGAAACGAGTACAGAGACAAACAAAAATGAAAGCTGCTTTAGCACTATTAAGTCTGGGATTGATCACAATTTCCTGTGACAATGATGATGATAATCCTGTTGCAGTAAATGAGGAAGAGGTCATCACCACAATGAACATTACGCTTACGGCCGCCGGTAACACCGTTACCCTGTCATCACGGGATTTGGACGGTGACGGCCCCAATGTTCCCGAAATTTCCGTGTCCGGGAATTTAATGGCAAATCAGGTATATGCCGGAACTATTGTACTATTGAACGAAACGGAAAGCCCTACGGAGGACAAAACGCTTGAAATAGCCGAAGAGGATGAAGAACACCAGTTTTTCTTTAACGTTAGTGGTGCATTGACTGGATTCGATTATGATGATGAAGACGGGAACGGTAACCCTGTTGGATTGTCATTTATTTTGAATACCGGCGCTGCTGGAAACGGTACGTTACAAGTGACTTTACGCCACGAGCCTAAAAAACCTAATGATGCAACTTTAGCAGATGCCGGTGGTGAGACCGATATTGCGCAAAGTTTTAATGTAGTAGTAGAATAACAGTTTTTAGATATCCTTCGGTTTTGGTTTTCCTAGGCCGAAGGTTATTTGTTTCCAAAATCCTTTTGGTATTTCTTCATCGCCCTTAAATCCTAAGGGAACGTTACCACTATCTTCCGGTATATAATCCGTTTTAAAAATATAGTCCCAGACACTTAGGCTGATACCAAAATTAACACCAAATTTTCCCTCTGGCAGCTCGTATGCGTGATGGTACAAATGCATTACAGGGTTGTTGAGTATGTATTTTAAGGGCCCCCATGAGATTTTTACATTGGAATGATTTAGATGCCCTATGGCGATGGCTATAAAATGAACTATATAGGCTTGTTCCGGCTCAAAACCTCCCAACAGCATTACGGCGATGGTCTTTAATGGTTTATAGAAAATATTTTCCATCCAATGGTATCGTAGATGGGCGGCAAAACCCATTTCCTTTACACTGTGATGAATCTTGTGAAATTGCCATAAAAACGGATATTTGTGCAATAATATATGGGTAAACCATTGTACAAAATCCAGCAAAATAAAGAATATTAGTAATTGCGACCACTGTGGTAAGCTAGAAAGGGGTATCAAGGAAAAGGAATCCAATTGCACGCCCATTTTGTTGAAAATAACTTCTAAAATCCCATAAACTCCGCTAATGACAATACTAAAAATGAAAAAGTTGAAAAACATATATAAACCGTCCAACCAAAAATCCTTTCTAAAGAGCGCTTGGCTTTTACGCCATGGAAATATGATTTCAAGTACCCAGACCACCAGTGAAATAACGATCAATCCCCAAAAGTAATTGGTGTACCATGGCACATCGAAAATGATCGACTTCCAGGTCCACTGTAGGCTACCGTTGATAGCCGAACTAAAAACTTCCCAAAGGGTTTCCATAACTATTTGCTATATTTTTATTTAAAGCCAATGACAGTTATCTAAAATTTCTATTGCTTGCCGACTGCGGGCGGGTTTCAGGCTTTTAAAATTGTTCAGAGAGTAACGGGTCTCTAATCTGTATTACCTCTGAAACTTAAACTTCAACTTGATTCTTAAATTTGCCTCTTGCCTCTTGGTTCTTACCTCTTGGCTCCTGACTTTAAAAAACTACCCTCTACGGACTACAGACTACCCGCTACCCTCTCTCGTGACTTGTCCCTTTTAAATACATACGTATACACCCACATTATGGTAAACGTCGGAACAACATCCAAGCCTGGAACAATTTCTTCAATAAACGTAACAATCCCGGCCGCTTTTCCAATTTGCCCTTTATACATCCGGGTCATTAACCAACCGGCCAAGGGTGCCCATAGTACATCGGAAAAATCGCCTATAAAGGGGAGGACAAAGGAAAGCATCCCAATGGCGTCGAATAGCAATCCCAGAAAGAGATGTTTGTATTTTTTATCTTTAATATTTGGCATCTTTTTGAACTTATATTGAAATAAATTACAACAAAGATGCCAAAAAATAGTTGATTTAAATTTTTCGATATCAAAAATAGATACGAAAAATACAAATTAGGAGAGATTGGAACTTATCAATTTCAAAAATTCGTTACGGGTTTCAATTTTTTCAAACTGACCCCTGAACCCTGACGTAGTCGTTACCGAATTTTGTTTCTGTACACCGCGCATCATCATGCACATATGGGAAGCTTCAATAACTACGGCAACCCCTTTTGGTTGAAGCGTATCGTTTATACATTCAAGAATGTCATGGGTCAACCGCTCTTGGACTTGGAGTCTCCGGGCAAAAACATCAACTACACGGGGAATCTTGCTCAAACCAACGATATGTCCGTTCGGAATATATGCAATGTGCGCCTTCCCAAAAAAGGGCAGCATATGATGCTCGCAAAGCGAGTACAGCTCTATATCCTTTATGATGACCATATCGTCATAAGACTCTTTGAACATCGCTCCCTTTAGTATTTCAACAGCATCCTGTTTGTAGCCCTGTGTTAAAAATAACATAGCTTTTGCTGCTCTTTCCGGCGTTTTAACCAAACCTTCCCGAGAAATATCTTCCCCAATCCCATCAATGATGGAGGAATACCTACTCTTAACTTCATCCGTAATCTCTAAATTGTACTCTTCTAAATTTCTATATGGGGACATATTATTTGTTTAGTGTATTTTTATAATCATTAAACAAATTTAGATATTAATTCTAGAAATGTATCACAATATGACTTAAATGTGATGTTAAAAATATCTTATAGGCCTGTGGATTTCGATATGAACCTTTAGAGTTTTGCGCTTAGCTATATACCCATTACGTACTGAAAAGCGCACCATGGACGCCTAACATAATTTTGCTATGTCCCCCCCAATGCCTAATTTCACTTGCTTTAAGAAAGAGCATGATAAAAGCGACAAACATCCATAAATATTACGGAGCACTAGAGGTACTCAAAGGCGTTGATCTTCATATAAAAAAAGGAGAAATTGTGTCTATTGTAGGCGCGTCCGGTGCAGGAAAAACTACGCTTCTCCAAATTTTGGGCACATTGGACGAGCTTTCCAATAAACAAGAAGGAACACTTTTGGTAAACGGCACGGAAACCACCAAGTTGAACGATAAAGCCTTGGCTAGATTCCGAAATGAACATATAGGTTTTATATTCCAGTTTCATCAGTTACTGCCCGAATTTACCGCACTGGAAAATGTTTGTTTGCCCGCATTTATAAATAAAACCCCTAAATCCGATGCCGAGAGAAGGGCAAAGGAACTTTTGGACTTCTTGGGACTATCCCTAAGGTATCAGCATAAACCCGCGCAGTTGTCCGGCGGAGAGCAGCAGCGCGTTGCCGTAGCGCGTGCGCTGATCAATAATCCCGCTATTATTTTTGCTGACGAACCCAGTGGCAACCTGGATTCCGAAAGTGCGGATAACTTACATCGCTTATTTTTTGAGCTAAGGGAGAAATTTGGACAGACTTTTGTTATTGTGACCCATAACAAGGAACTTGCCGAAATGGCAGATAGGAAACTTACTATGGTAGACGGTAAAATTGTAGATAAGATGACCGTTTCTGTTTAAAAACCCATGCCTTATGTTAAAAGAGGTTTGGGAGTTTTTACAATACCCCGTAAACCAAAAACTGGAACTGGATAGTCAAGAACGGAATACCGTGTTTCTGCGTCTGCTTTTCCTTACCGTAGGTTTTAGCATAGCTTTAGGTCTGCTCATGGGCAGTATAGCAATGGCATTTCATTTAGATTTTGGTGATCATGCCGTTGACGACCTGCTCAGGAATTATTCTCCGCTAAAAATATTTTTTCTAGCGGTTATACTAGCACCGATTATAGAAGAACTCCTTTTTAGGGCGCCTTTGACCGCTTTTAAAAATCCTACCTATTTCAAATACGCCTACTACACTTCTGTATTGCTGTTTGGAGTTATCCATATCAGTAATTTTGAAGGGTTGGACGGACAATATTGGGCCATCCCATTGCTGGTTTCCCCACAAGTATCGGCAGGTGTTTTTCTGGGTTATATTCGGACAAAACTGGGTCTTTTTTGGAGTATGTTGCTTCATGCCGCCCATAATCTTATACTGGTTGGCCCCATACTCGTTTATCTAATATTGGACATACCTAACCCATGAAAAAAAGTGAACTAAAGGATTTTTTGGATGCTAAAGTGGTGCAGTATAATCACCCCGGTTTTTTGGATAGCGACCCTATTCAGATCCCACATCGATTTGAAAAAAAAGAGGATAAAGAAATAAGCGCCTTCCTGACGGCCACTATAGCTTGGGGAAACCGCAAAAGTATTATAAACAATGCGCAGCGCTTAATGGAAATGATGCATCAGAGTCCGTACGATTTTATACTGAACCATACGGATAGCGACTTGGAAAAACTGACCACTTTTGTACACAGAACATTTAATGGAACAGACTTGTATTATTTCATAAAAAGTCTGCGTAATATTTATACGGCACATGAAGGCCTAGAGACAGTTTTCACTAAGCATCAGGCAACAGACTCCCTTCAACCCACTATATCCAAGTTTAAGGAAGTGTTTTTTGAGCTTCCGCATCAACCCAGAACCACCAAACATGTTTCCGACCCCTTAAAAGGTTCCGCCGCCAAACGCATTAATATGTTTTTACGGTGGATGGTACGTGATGCCAATACCCAAGTGGACTTTGGCCTTTGGACCGGCATCCCAGCATCTAAGTTATCTTGCCCTTTGGATGTACATTCCGGTAACGTTGCCCGTAAATTAAAGTTGTTGAAACGTAAACAGAACGATGGTAAGGCACTCGCGGAGTTGGATAACGCACTGAGAAAACTAGACCCTTTGGATCCGGTTAAATATGATTTCGCCTTGTTCGGACTCGGTGTTTTTGAAAAATTTTAGTAATTGTGCCGTGGCCTGCTTCGCCCTAAGCTGTATTATCAATAGCTTCAGACCCGCGACAACTTACTTATTGCTAATTTGTTGGATTAGGTAACAATGCCCATAGTACCTAAATCCAAAAGTTGTTTTTTTCCATTTTCCTTAATGGATTTATAGATAGCTTCCACAATAATCAGATCCCTTTTGCCCATTTCCCCTGGCACCAAATTCTTTGTACCCAACAGAATATGTTTGGAGAAATCGTCCATTTGCAAGGCCATCTGACTTTGGTGAGGGAATTTAATTTCCTTTCCTCCGGATGTCCTTCCGCTTATGGGACCATAACTGTGTGCCGGATCAAGCTCGATCCAGCCTTTTTCACAGGCCACTTTTAATCTGTTGCCGTTGACATTATGCGAGGTCATCATGTGACCCACTGCCCCATTGGGAAACTCGAACTGTGCCGTAATGGTTTCATCGGTATCCTTAAAATAGTCCGGACGCGTACTGAATTCCTGGGCAGTTACGGATGTAGGATTGCTCCCTGTACCGTAAATGGATGTTTGGATGGAATAAACGCCCATGTTCATCAAAGCCCCGCCTCCGGATAGCGCTTTGTTCAAGCGCCACTGATCAGGATTGCCCCTAGAGATATAGCCGGCATCCGAAGAAACAAAGTTAACGGCACCAAAAGTATTTTCACTTACGTACCTTTTGAGTTCTTGGGTATGCGGATCCGACTGCATGCGATACCCCACACTTAATTTTACGCTGTTATCCGTACACGCTTTCATAATGGCATCACATTCCGCCACGTTCATCGCCATGGGCTTTTCACAGATAACATGTTTTCCCGCTTTTGCCGCCCTAATACAAAAATTGGCATGCATACTATTGGGCAGCACCACATAAACAATAGCTATCTTAGGGTTATTTATGATTTGGTCAAAATTTTCATAGTTGTAGATACAATCTTCCGCTAGGGCATACTTATTTTTCCAAATTGCCTCTTTCTCTTTTGTACCGGTAACGATCCCGGCAAGATAACAGTGCTTCGTGTCCAACAACGCTGGTGCCAATTGATAGGTACTATAACTTCCCAGCCCCACAAGGGCGACCCCAAGTTTTTTTTCTTCGCGTTCCGTACTGCCAAAAACGGCGTAGGCCGGACTTATTAATGTAGATGCTACCAATCCCTTGCCCAGCGTACTTGTAAATTTTCTTCGTGTTAAATTTTTCATTCCCAAATGTTTAAATGGATATTCCTTAAAGATATAAATTTTTCATTCCAAAAATAATATTTCAGCAAAGACAGAGTCTATCATTATTTCTGTATTTTTAAGGCGGACTAATTTAAAATCATCCATGAGAACCCCTTACACCTCACTACTTCTAGTTCTTGTAACCTTCAGTGGTGTTTCACAGGGCAGGCAACTACCCGTAGATACCGTGGTAACTACACAACACAGTGTTACCATTAATGGCAGCGCTATTGATTACACGGCACAAACGGGAACACAACCGGTGTGGGACGAGAACGGCGAACCCACTGCGGCACTGCACTACACCTACTACACACGCAATAATGTAAAGGACCGCGCTTCCAGACCTTTGTTAATATCTTTTAACGGTGGACCAGGTTCGGCTTCGGTCTGGATGCATTTGGCCTACACAGGCCCTAGGGTGTTAAAAATAGACGATGAAGGATATCCCGTACAACCCTATGGCGTTAAGGAGAATCCATTCTCGGTATTGGATGTTACCGATATTGTTTATGTAAATCCTGCGAATACAGGGTATTCGCGCACCATTCCCGAAACGGGTAAAGAAGTAGACCGTTCCAAATTTTTTGGCATCAACGCTGATATTACTTATTTGGCCGAATGGCTCAATACCTTTGTAACCAGAAATAACCGCTGGCGGTCCCCAAAATATATCATTGGCGAAAGTTATGGCGGCACCAGGGTAATGGGCCTTTCGCTGGCCTTACAAAACCAGCAATGGATGTATTTGAACGGGGTTATTATGGTCTCTCCTGCCGATTATAAGGTAATACGGAAGGATGGTCCCGTGTCACAAGCCATAAACTTACCTTATTATACGGCCGCTGCTTGGCATCATAAGGCTTTGTCCCCAGCTTTGCAGCAAAAGGATCTTTTGGAAGTGTTACCGGAATCCGAGGAATATACCATAAATACATTGATACCGGCAATTGCCAAAGGTGGATTTATCTCAACGGAAGAAAAAAACAAAGTAGCCAAAAAGGTAGCCTACTACTCAGGTCTTTCGGAAGGGGAAGTACTAGATCAGAACTTGGTCGTTCCTACTTCCTATTTCTGGAAAAACCTATTGAAGGATAAAGGCGGTTATACCGTTGGTAGATTGGATTCCAGATACTTGGGAATTGATAGGCAAAAAACTGGAGTCAGTCCAGATTACAATGCTGAGCTAACTTCTTGGCTGCATAGCTTTACTCCGGCCATAAATTATTATTTACAGGAAGAGCTAAATTTTAAGACGGATATTAAATACAATATGTTTGGCCCCGTTCAACCATGGAATAATGAAAATGACAACACTAGGGAAGATTTACGCCAAGCCATGGCACAAAATCCATACCTGAACGTTCTTATACAATCCGGATACTATGATGGTGCAACTACCTATTTTAATGCCAAATATACGATGTGGCAGGTAGACCCCAGCGGTACTATGAAAAATCGCTTTAGTTTTAAGGGATACCGTTCCGGTCACATGATGTACCTGCGCAGGGAAGATCTAAAAAACTCCAATGACGATATAAGGGAGTTTATAACCAAAACCTTGTCCAACGGCAAGAGTGCCAAATATTGAGTGTTTAAGGAATACTTGACCGTATTCGGCTAGAAATCCCGAGCAAGGTCAAAGGCTGCCTGTCATTCATAGTAAAAGATTTGAATGGCATTTTAAGCTTTTTTTGGCCTATGGCCTCCTTAAAAAGTGCATCGCGCTTTCTTTTTTTCCTTTTTTTAAATATATCAACAGTTACTCCTACCGAGGCTCCACCCAGCACGGTAGCCACCACATCCGCATTGTCCCACCCATCGTATTGATTATGATCGATAGCTTCCTTTGCAAGTCCGATGAGAAGGCTTCCCCCCAAAGAACCTACAAAAGTCCACGTTCTATTTCCATTTGATATTTGTGAAGCCACACCCGCCCCGACTAGACCGTACAAATTACCGCCCAGAAAGTGGAGTGCTTTGTCTTTTTCCAATTGTCCGTAGGAACTTGTAATCAACAAAAATAAAAGAAGTATCAGCGTAGTTTTGCCTATCATGATGACAAATATATTAAATCTGAAGGGAGAGGTGAGACTTGAGATTAAATTATTTGTCCGTCAGGATGGGAAAGACCCCCAGGGTTTATCAAACCCTTAGGGTCTAACTTAACCGTTGAAATAAAATAGTAAGGATTTCAAAACAGTTTGCCTATCCATGTCATAAAATGAGCGTTGGATAGGAACTCAAAAAATCAAAAAACACTATCTTAGTTTTTTCTAAATAATATTATGAACGTACAAGGTTTTCTTAAAACACTTAAATTTATTCATTTATCCCTTGTGACCGGGCTAACGCTATTTTTGGTTATCGCCTTTGTCCAAAATAAGGGTTTCAATGCCGATTTGAAAACCAACGGTGCCCTGCTCTATATTGTTCCAATCACCGCTTTACTTGGCTATTTTGGCAGTCAGGTATTGTTCAAAAAAATGTTGTCCAAGGTGCAACAGTCAGATGCTTTGGGAACCAAACTAAGTAAATACCAGACAGCGACGTTAGTGAAATATATGCTCATTGAAACACCTGCATTTATTGCCCTATTTGTGTATTTCGCTACCGGAAATGCTTTACCATTGGTAATCGCGGCCTGTTTGCTGGCTTATTTATTTGTGCAAAGGCCTACTAAGGACAAAATAATACATAGCCTTCCCTTAAATTCGGAAGATAAAAAAGCTTTGGATGCCAAATGAATTATTGCCGATGTGTTTTGATATTTGTTGGCATAGCATCCTAAATTTAAAAATAATGAATGCATCTGTATTTTTTTTGGCATCCTCGCTAGTATACAGCCAAAATAGTAGTGACCTAACAAGTGACACATCTTTGATGAAATTTTTTAATGCAACCGAAGTTGAGAGCTTGGGTTCAGCGATTGGATTTGTAGACGAGTTGGTTTTAAATAAAACGAATACAACCGACGCTAACGAGGCCTACCATCTTTATTTTGAAGAACTGGCACGAACCGAAAACTATAGTGCCCCTTTTAAGGAAAACGAAAAATATAAATTCTTAGATGCAATGGATGCTTCCACTTTCAATGCTATTTGGACATTTGATTCATCTAATTTATCCGTTATACCATATAAGGACACCGTATATCGAAATCTTAAGGATTTCAAAGAGCTACGAATTTTGTACCAAAGTAAAAATATGGACTATCTGGAAGATGTAGGTAAAGAAGATTCCTATTTTAAATCGCTAAGAGAACTCATAGACGCCGTGGGAAACATGTCTGCCGCTACCGCCTATGAGTTCCCAAAAAATCATGCGAATTTTGATTTTAACATTCCGAAAAACAGATTATGGGCGGCCATATTCCTCTTGACACAAGAGGAAAATTTGGAGTTAAAACTTGATAGATATTTCCGAAATCCAAGAACTACCAAAAAATCCAGTGACAATTGAAATACAATAGGATAAACAACTAATTTTTACAATGCGTTCTATGAAAAAACTAAAATTAATAGTACTGATGGGATTGATGACCGCTCTGTTTGGCCTACAAAGAACAAACGCCCAAGAACCACCGCAGGATTGGGCCAACTTAAAACATTTTCAGGAAGCCAATGCACTTATCAAAACCAAGGATATAGAACCAAACAGGGTTGTTTTCATGGGAAACTCCATTACCATAGGTTGGGCTAACGCCAGACCGGAGTTCTTTGAAGGGAAACCCTATATTAACAGGGGAATCAGTGGCCAGACTACACCCCAAATGCTCATCCGTTTTAGACAGGATGTTATTGACCTAAAACCTAAAGTGGTGGTCATTCTCGCGGGCACCAACGATATTGCAGGGAATACGGGACCGTCTACCATAAAAATGATCGTGGACAATATTAAGAATATGGCCGAGTTGGCCCATGCCAATAACATTAAGGTAGTGCTGTCGTCTACCCTACCCGTTTATCATTATCCTTGGCGGCCCGGTCTGCAGCCTGCCGAAAAAATAATTGCCCTGAATACAGCGTTGAAAGCTTATGCAGCTGAAAATGGACATGTATATTTAGACTACTTTTCCGCACTGGCAGACGATAGAAATGGCTTGCCAAAGAAGTATGCGGAGGATGGCGTGCATCCTACTGTTGCAGGTTTCAAGATAATGGAACCATTGGCGGAAATTGCCATAGCCAAGGCCTTGCAACGGTAGAATTAACTAGGAATCGCTACGAAATAACCTGACCCATAGTGTTATTCACGAAAAAAACCGAGTCAAAAGCCTTGATTTTTTAATTTTTCTACTTTTCTATTTGAACTGAGGAATCAGGCTCAAATATTGATCACGGATAAAGTAAGGGAAAGAATTTTCCCTGCATCTTTTCGCCCTTTTTAACGGGAGGAACCCCTTTTAACAATGCGTAGTCCGTATTGCTTATCGTACCATCGGCAAAGGCATTAATAACAAACGCCCTTCTTGGTCTGTTGGATTTATTTTCATAAGACCCATGCACCAATAAAGGGTGATGAAAACAGCCGTGTCCCTTTTTCAATTCGATAGGTACAGGTTTGAATTCCTTTTTTTGTTCATCGGTCAGATAGTTTAGAAGTCCCTCCATGTCCCCGGCAAGTTCCGGTGCCTCTAGTAGTCCCCATGTATGGCTTTTTGGGATATATTGCAAACAACCGTTTTCAATGGTGGCATCATCCAAACCAGTCCAACAGGTTAAATGCTGCATGGCAATGGTACGGGTCCAATAGGAATAATCTTGGTGCCATGCCACTACCCCACCGTGTTCCGCAGGTTTATAAAATAGTTGGTCATGCCAAAATCGTACCGGTTTGTTTTGCAGTAACTGGTGTGCTGCCATAACAAATGCGGGGTTCCAAAGCACATCATGAAACCCTTTCGTTATTCTCCAATGTCCCAAGGAATGGAAGAGAATATTGTTCGCATTTCCCGATTCATTACTGTGAAATTCGTAGAACAGTGCGTTTCCTAAATGGGTTGGGTCAACCAGCTCGTCCAACTCGCTGCGCAATTGGTCTATAACAGCATCATCCAAAAGCTTAATGCCGGCTACATAGCCAAATTCATGAAAATGTGCTACCTGTTCTTTGCTTAAGCGATATGGCTGCCACTCTTCCTTGGTAGTAGGCCATTTAAATAACTCTGAAACCAATTCGTGTACATCAGCTAAATCTATGTTCATCACCTAGTCTTTTTTGTTGACCCATTAAAAATAAAGAAATTTTAGGATAGTATCGTAACTATTAGCGGTCTGTTTTGAAATATAGTGCCTGGATTATAGGTGGTTATTTTGTTTACCAGCAAGGCGAAAAACGTAGACAGAGCAATAGCCAAGGCGAGAAGACTACCGCGCCTAAGCTGCCTCATAATATTCTAAAATTCTAAAGAATGAATAAACCCTGTCGCAGTGCCATTGGGTAAGTCAAATGGTAAATTACTTTGGCCGTACCGTATTTCCATATAAACCTTAAATCATCCTAGCCTCCACCTTTTCCCAATTGATAATATCTATTATATTTTTAAGGTAATCCGCTCTTTTATTCTGATATTTAAGGTAGTAGGCATGTTCCCAAACATCGATGCCTAAAATAGGATGTCCTTCCATTTCCGTCATTTTCATCAAAGGGTTATCTTGGTTCGGAGTCGAAAAAATATCTAGTTTTTTGTTCCTATCCTGAACGACCCACGCCCAGCCCGAACCAAACCGGTTCAATGCCGCATCCGTCAATTCGTTTAGAAAAGCTTCCTCTGAGCCAAAGTCTTCGGTGATTTTGGATTTTAAGGTAGTGCTCATCGTGCCGCCAGGCGTTAAAATGTCCCAATACAGACTATGGTTGTAATACCCTCCCCCATTATTGCGAATAGCAGTAGGCAAATCGTCCATACTTAAAATTTCCTCGATTGTTTTCCCGGAAATATTGGCCTCCTTCAAGGCTGCATTCAGTTTATCGGTGTAACCTTGGTGATGTTTGGTATGGTGTATTTCCATAGTCATCGGGTCAATGGTTTCCGGAAAGGCATTATAGCCATAGGGGATCTCGGGCAGTTCAAAAGCACTTTTTGCAAGGGTGTCCGTTTTCATGTTTTCCTCTTTTTTAGGTTCCGATTTACAGGACGATAGAAAAACCGAAGGAACAATATATGCCCCCGCGGATATCCATACGGACTGTTTTAAAAATTTACGTTTGTTCATGATCTATATATTTATCTATTCATTAAAGTACAAGGTTGAGCCTACCCTTTAAACTCAAGTAAAAGAGTTAATACTATCAGTTTAGACTATTTTATAAACAACTTAAAATCAATACTTCACAGCTTTTTTTAAATTCCCATTCTTGTTAATTGCCTGCCAAAGCTACTTTTCAGGACGGACTCAAGTTTGATGGTTCAAAAACAAATTGTACTGTTACGTTTATGTCCAAGCCTACCTTTTATACTCCTGCCAAATCTCAAAAAATAGTGCATACCAAAAAGGGGGATGACATTTAGGAAGGCAAGATATATTAGCCCATGACCTCTATTTCTCTTTTTAAAACTTCACATTTTCGTCCACAACAATAGCAAATAGCATTGGTACTCCCCCTTTTTAGAGGAAAAGGCACTGCCTATTAACGCTGCTCACTTCACTTCTTCCCGCTCCATAAAGAACAAATAGAAAAGACGGTACTTGGCACTATCAAATTCCTCCAAAAATAAATCGGATTTTCGCGTCAGGCCGTTTTCCATGAGATAGCTCAGGGGTTTCGTGGCATCGAAAGTACGAAATACTTCTTTGGAAATAGCCAAGATGGGCAGGGCGAGAATCATGCCCGATATTCCCCATAAAATTCCACCCAAGAAAAGACCAAGAATTATAAACAGGGGATTGATCTTAATACTCGGTCCCATTACGTTGGGCGAAATCAAATTGCCCTCTATTTGCTGTATTAAAAAATATAATCCAACGACCGCCCAAGGCTGCCAGACCGTATCGGAAACCATAAGCATGTAGGTAAAGGGCAAAATACCCCCAATGGTAGTACCTACATATGGGATAATTTCCAGAAACCCCGCCAAAAATCCCCAAAAGAAGGGGTACGGCACCCCGATCAACCATAATCCGGATCCGATAAGAAGCCCTAGAATAAGAATTACAAGCCCTTGACCGAGCATATAACGCTTGGTCAGTTTTTGGATTTGGTCAAACAAGGTCTGGAGGGCTTCCCTACTTTTGTGGCTTACTTGTGCCAGCAAAAAGTTTTTGAACGCCGTGCGGTACAGGAGCATAAAGTAAGTTATCAAAATGATCAGTACTATATTGGCCAATACCGTTGCGCCGGATTGAAAACCTTCCTGAACCAGCCTAATGGGAAAGTTGAGCACACCCTTAAAATTCTCGGCGAACCAAGTTGCAGAGGTCTCCGCATCCAAACCGAATTTTTGGTTCAGAAAAGCTATCAGTTGGATTGTAAGTTGACTTATTTTTTGATTAATGGGAGGAAGTTTACCGAACAAGATTCTGGATTGACTGAAGAAAAAAAACAGCAATGCCAAAAGGGGTAACACCGTAATTAGGTAAGAAAGTAGTATGGCCACTACCCTACTGCGCAGTTTGCGCTCAAAAAAGGATACGATGGGCTTTAGCATCAGGGCAAAAAAAAACTAAAAAATATGGGGATAAGAATAATTTTAGCAGAAATCAGCACGTAGATCGTCAAGACCAACAGGCCCAGAAAATAAAAACTATTGGAAAGGTCTATGCGGTATTTTTTCATTTTTAAGTATTCTAATGGTATAGTGGCAGACAAAAATAATCGAGAAGAAAAAATCTAGGTATGACCTAGATCAGTCCTCGCCGTACATTGTAAGCCAAATGCTTCAGCTGAAATTTCCCATACACAAGTTCCCCTTCGGGATAATGCCAAACCGCCTCACCATACGAAGGCAAATTATAGCCGTTTATGGTCTGGTATTTGCCGGCAGGCGTGGAAAAAGTATAGGTATTCATATCGTCTACGGATATCCGGTCTTCGGAAACAAAATTGACCAATTGTCCGTTTTCGTTAAAATATAGCATAGCGGAAATATCGGTTTCCTTATTCGTAAAAGTCGCTTTTACGGAACGCTCGTCTATCATTTCCCAAGTAATGCGGTCATAGATCACTGCTGCGGGCGCAAATAGGCGTAGGTCGTTGAAAAAAGTGACGGTTTCCTTGCGGAAGAGTTCAGGTTTGTCAATCTGTACGACGGAAAAAAGGGAAAGTAATTTAACCTGTATACTAGCTCCATCTTTTTTATAGCATGATACCCAAAGGTGGGCAGACCCATTAATTTGGCCTTCATAAAAAACAATCGGGCAGGGTCTTCAAAAAAGTTATATTGTTCCGAAGTGAATTTTAACCAATCCTTTCCCCTACTTCGCATTTTGCCCTCAAAAACGATTTTAACGTTTTGCACTTTGGGTTTTCCTACCACTCCGATGTATCGCAAGTAATTCTGAACCAAAACAGGAAGATGGTGCAGGTCTATTTCTTTTAGGATTTCCGTTTGACTCTTTGTTTTGCCCATAGCTGTTTGAATATCTTCTACCAATAACCAAGCGTCCATTTTCGGTTGTTGTGAACGGTCGAAAGCAAAGAGCACCAATGCATCAAAATGCCTTATGGTAAACAGTTCTATGTACAGTTTTCTGGCAAAATACTTTAGAAGTAGCTCATCGAGCATGAGTTTATCCCGATGCTTTTTTAGGCAATACAATCGATTCTTCTTCGGTCAATTGCCCTGAAGTAAAAACGTTGTCGACTTCGGCCGCCGCCCTTATCAATCCATCGCCATTGTTTTCTATAAAGTAGAAAATGTCGCCAACGGACACCTCTACATACGGTGTCTGCTTATCCATTGCGCCACGGATAATCATCTTCTTTTCGCCTGATTTCAGGTTTTCAAGTTCCTTTGCGCTCTAATCCAGTTACAACATGTCGGTCATGCTTTGGTGTTTCAAAATGTTCGGTTTCAGAAAATTTCAGCGGTAAAATCACCGTCCGACCCCATCAACCGCAATGACCTAAATCAGTTCGGCGAGGCAACAATGCCTATTTTATCATTCCTAGAATGGAGCAACATGTCCAACCGTACATTACCACCTATAATTCCTCCTACGTGTTTATGACAAAACAGGTACTACTTGATATAAAGCAATTCCATATAACTCTCCATCAAATCCAGGTATTTTTTGACTTCCCTGAGCGCATTCTTTCTTTCGGAATTACTGGCAGCATTCTTTGCCCTTAAACTGTTGACCTTAGCCCGCACGTTGGCACGGTAGCTTTTGTAATACAAAAAAAGTCGACTTTCAGACTCGGTTTG
>Ga0306871_1000193_pt1 | contig 24128 bp, 5 predicted proteins | sample AntRauMeHopE1497_FD_190447 | JGI IMG/M metagenome (GOLD analysis project Ga0306871, IMG submission 190447) | Saline lake microbial communities from Rauer Islands, Antarctica - Metagenome Hop E1 #497 (v2) (version 2) | ecosystem: Environmental > Aquatic > Non-marine Saline and Alkaline > Saline ... | reverse complement strand
CCGCGGTCAACGTCGCCTCGCGCGGCCCCCCCAGCCCGGGGCACTCGGTCGTGACCGCGTCGGCGGGCGGGCCCGAGGCCGTCTGCGACCGCCTCCGCGCCACAGTGGCCCGCCGCGGCGCCGCCGCCTTCCTCGACCTGGCCAGGCACCTCCGCGCCGCCGGGGGCAGCCCGCCCGGCCCCCTGCCCGACCTCACCGCGGTGGAGCTGCAGCACGCCCTCACGGCCGCCAGCGTGGGCCTCAGCCCGCGGGAGATGCGCGTCGTCCTCGACGGCATCGGCGACGGAGGGCACGTCAGCGGGGAGCGGCTCCTCGCCGACGTCGTCGGCCCCATGAACGCGACGCGCCGCGAGCTCGTCGACAAGGCCTGGCAGGCCGTGTCCAACGGGGAGCCGGTCATATCGGCCGAAGAGGCCGCCGTCGGGTACCGCTGCGAGGCCCACGCCGACGTTCGCGCGGGCCGCAAGACCGAGCGCGAGGCCATGACGGACTTCGTGGCCCCGCTCCTGGAGGCCGGAGGGCCGGGCGCCACGCCCTCGGGCGTGATGCTGGGCCCGGAGGACTGGCACCGGCACTTTGCCATGATCAGCGCGGGCATCCCCGACGACGGGGCCTTCCGCCTCATGATGTGGGAGACCTTTGCGCTCGGCCAGTGAACAGCAGCCGCCGCCCGAACCGGTGCCCCGACGGCCCGACTGCTTGCGTGCGTGGCGCGCGCACCCTTGGTCCTTGAACGATGCAACGTCTTGCCCGGGCTGCCCCGCCGTTGCGCGGCACGCCCCGAGCCGCGCTCAGACGCCCCCCCCCCCACGCGCGCATTTGCGCCGCACGCATCGGCTTCCTGAAGGAAAACGTGCTCGTGGCCGCGCGCGGGGACCATCACCGGGGGCGGGCGTTGCTCGTGACTCGAGGTTTCGCGAGCGGTTCAGACGCAAAAGGAGCTCACGACGGTTTGCGCAGCAATCTGAATCCGCGCCCTGCCCGCACCCTTCGGCAGCGCCGACCGGCACTCCGCGAAGCGCCGCGGAGATGGCCGCGGCCGGATCTCGCAAAGCGCGGCAGGAGCCCATCGGCGAGACGTCAGTGCCGTCGGCGATGGAGAGCGGGGCGGTGAGCTGGTCGCGAAAACGTCCCCCTTGCTCGTGTGCGAGTCCTCCGGTCCCGGGCACAGCGCCTTTTGGCGCGGCTCAAAGATTCATGGCGCCCCAGCCGGTCCGGCCGGGCAAATCGTCACCGTACCCGCGGGTGGGGCGACGAGCAGGGTCTGGCAGCCAAAGCCCCCCCGCGGTCGCGCTGGGCGAGGCGGCTCCCCGCGGCGGTATCGGCTTGCCCCAAGCCCCCTTGCGGTCGTGCGATCAGTGCTCGCGCTAACGCGTGGGATCCGCGCCCGCCTCGGCGCGTGGTTCGGGCTCCGCGGGGCGCGCGGCGCCGCTTCACCAGTTTGCCTGTCAGCGCTTGCACGCGAGCGACCCGCAGAGGTTCACGCTCAAGTACAGCGAAAGGCCTGTTGGGAACGGCTCGTTCGGATACGTTTTCGAGGCACGGGTGGAGGAGACGGGCCAGCGCGTGGCGGTGAAGAAGGTGTATCAGGACCCTGGGTACAAGAACCGCGAGCTCCCGATCATGCAGATGGTGGGCAAGCACCCCAACGTCGTGGAGCTTGTCACTGCCTTCAAGTCGAGGTCCCGCTCGGTGAGACGGCGCTTGGGCGCGGATCGCCGCGAGACGGTTGCCACGCTGGCGCGTGCGGCTGTGCCGCACACTGGCCTCCGACCGCGCCGCCGGCCCTCTCGCCACGCCGCAGAAGAAGGATGACGAGTACCTGAACCTGGTCCTCGAGTTTGTCCCGGAGACGGTCTACCGGGTGGTGCGGGAGTACGTCAAGCGGAGCGAGCTGCCGCCCGTGACGCTCGTGAAGCTGTACACGTACCAGATGCTCCGCTCCCTCGCGTTCATCCACACCAAGGGCATCTGCCACCGGGATATCAAGCCCCAGAACCTCCTCGTCGACCCGCGCCGGGGCATCCTCAAGCTCTGCGACTTTGGCTCGGCCAAGCGCCTGGCGCCGGGCGCCCCCAACGTGTCGTACATCTGCTCGCGCTACTACCGCGCCCCCGAGCTGATCTTCGGCGCCGCGCACTACACGGTGGCCATCGACGTCTGGTCCGCCGGCTGCGTCTTCGCGGAGATGCTCCTCGGCGCGCCGCTCTTCCCCGGCGACAGCGGGGTCGGCCAGCTGGTGGAGATCATCAAGGTCATGGGGACGCCCACGCGGGCGCAGATCGAGGCCATGAACCCCTCCTACACCGACTTCTCCTTCCCCGACATCGAGGCCTCGGGTTGGAGCAAGGTTTTCCGCGGCAAGCCGACGCCCCCCGAGGACGCGCTCCGCCTCCTCGAGCGCCTCCTCACCTACGAGCCGCAGATCCGCGTTACCGCCCTCGAGTCCCTCGCCGACCCCTTCTTCGATGAGCTCCGCGACCCGTCCTTCCGCCTCCCCGACGGCAGCGACGCCCCCCCGCTGTTCGACTTCACCGACGAGGAGCTCGCGGGCCGCCCGGAGCTCGCCGCGTCGCTCATCCCCTCGTGGTTCTCGTCTTCGAGCTCGTCCTCGTCGGCCAGGGGCGCCCGAGGCGCTGCGTCCCGCTCCGCAGTGGCGTAAGGGGAGGGCGGCGGGCACCCGCCGCGGGCGGCCGGACGCCGATGCCGGCCGGTCCCGTGCGCGGCGCCCCGCTCCGCCGCGCCCCGCGCCGAGTGTGTTTAATGTTGTTGCGGCCGCGTGTTGTCAGAGCCGTGTTGTTATCGTGCGTGCAGCCACCGTTGGCAAATCCCCCGCCGCCCGCCCGCGCTAAGCTCGCTCCCCGCACGCACTGAGTGGCTTGGCAAACGCGTGACGGGACGGTGTCGGGGACAGAGTGCGCACCGCGGGATTCCGTCGGCCGGCGCACGCACTGCGCTCCTCAGCGGATGATCCGCGACCGCGTGATGTTGCCGCGCACGCCGGTGGCCTCGCCCCCGTACCCGGCGTCGTCCTCCCGCCTCGCGTCGGGGACGGCGCTCTTGCGGCGCTTCGCCTGCTGCTCCGCCTTCCTCCTGTTCGCCACGCGCGGGTTCCGGTCCTCCTTCTTCCGGTACTTGGTCAGCCCGCGGTTCGTGCGGATCTCCCGCGTGATCTCGCGCTTGGACGACTGCGCGCCCGGCTCTGCCACCACCGACGCCCTCGCCGCCGCCGCCCGGTCCTCGAACCGCGACTCCCGCTCCTTCCTGCGGCCCGAGCGGCGCTCCGCGGCCTTGCGCGCCGCCGCGGCGTACAGGTCGTCCTCGCCGTCCCCGCCGAGGTCCTCGCCCCCGCCGATGACGTCGTCCTCCTCGTCCGCCCTGCTCCTCTTCCCGGCGCGCACGGCCGCGCCCCGCACCTCCTTCGCGAATCGCTCCATCCCGGCCTGCTGCCTGGCCTGGAGCACCGACGCGGACGACCCCGGCGCGGCGAGGGGCGCCGCCGCCTCGTCCCGCAGCGTCGCTGCGATGTCGTCCACCGCGCCGCCGATGTCCCCCAGCGCCGTGAAGCGCTGCCGCTCCCGCTCCCGGCGGTTCCGGGCCTTCTTCTCGGAGCGGGAGACGCCGAGGCGCACGAAGTTCTCCTCCTCGAAGCGGCGGCGCTCCTCCTCCCTGGCCGCGAGGGCGCGGTCGGTGCGGGAGCCGCCGTCGTCGGCGGCGCTGACCCGCAGGGCCGCGTCGTCGTCGTCGCTCCGGGGCTCGTCGTCGTCGCCCATCAGCGGGCCGTCGAGCCCGGAGACCTCCACTCCCGCCATGTCGTGCTCCTCGGGGCGGTCGCTCGTGCCGGCGCGCATCTCCGCGAGGGCGCTGCTCCTGGACGCGCGGACGCGGCGGCGCTCGGCGGCCCGCTCCTCCTTGCTCGAGCGGGTGTCGTCGCCCGTGTAGGGGACGGCGGCGAGCTTGGAGGGGCGGAACTTGCCGGCGGCGGCGCCCGACGCCGAGGAGGACGAGGCGGACGAGGCGGCGGCGTCGTCGGCGTCGAGGTCCCCGAGCGCGGGGGCGGCCAGATCCTCGTCCCGCGCCGCGGCCCCGCCTTCGCCGGCGGCCTTGCGCTGCGCCGCGCGGACGGCCCGGTCGATCCGGGGCCGCATGCGCGCGACGAGGGGCCTGGAGCGCTCGAGGAGGCCGCGGAGGCGGACGAGGCGGCGCACCACGGGGTGGGAGCGGGCCGAGGCTCCCTCCGCCCTGAGGAGCAGGAAGAACGAGACGTGGGCCATGTAGAGCAGCAGCAGCTGCAGCCGGGCCTCCAGCAGGGGCACCCCGTCCGCGGGGCGGGAGGCGGCCTGCGCGGCCCGCGCCGCCGCGAGCGACTGCTTGAGGCCCGAGGCCTGGTCGGCCAGGTCCGAGAGCAGCTGCCGCAGCTCGGGGGCGTCGGCATCGAGCAGAGCGGTCCGCTCAGCCTGTGTGAGCGCCCCGGTGTCGCGCTTGACGACGCTGGCGCCCGCCGACGAAGACGACGAGGACGCCGCGAGCCTCGACAGGCGGGCGGCGCTGGCTGCGCCCGACGGCGCCGCAAAGTCCTCCTCGTCCATCTCAGCGGCGCGGGCACGCATCATGGCGACGGCAGCCTCCTCCTCCTCCTCGGCCGCGTCGTCATCGTCGTCGCCCTCCCCGCCCTCGTAATAGGCCGCGCGGTCGGCGCCCCACGCCGTCGTCAGCGTCGAGTCGCGGACCTGCCGTCCCATGGCCAAGGCCTCGTCGCTGTCCTCGTCGTCGCTGTCGTCGCTGTCGTCCTGGCCGCCGCCGTCCACGCGCGAGCCGATTGCCGCCGTGGTGCGACGGGCTACGCGGGCGTCGGGCCCGGGCGCCTGGCCCTCTTCGTCACTGTCGTCCTCATCCGATTCGCTGTCTTCGCTGCTGACGTCGTCATCGTCGCTGGCGGCCTGGCGCAGGTCCAGGAGCGCCTCGTCCTCCTCGTCGCTTCCGTTGCCTCTGGCTGCGGAACGCGAAAGACGATCAAAGCCAAGCACGCCCAGCATGGCTTCACGACCGGAGCTGGGGGCGCAGCCGGCGCAACCGGGCCAGCTTGCCGTGTTCAGCGGCCATTGGGCGTGCGGGAGCTCTCACCTCCGACCATCTCCAGGTCCGAAGGCTCCGTTCCCTTTGTGAAACGGGCCGCTTCCCGCTCCAGCGCGTCCTCCACAAGACTGTCGTCGGCGGAGGGGATGGCATCCTGGCGCCGGCCCTTGCGACGAGGCATGGCTGCCCAAAGAGTGGCGTCGGGCTCAGGCTCTACGTTTTGGCTCTGCATCCAGTTCCGTGCAACGTTTGCTGCGGCCCGGCCGACGCAGCCGTCTGTGGTGCGCAACGCGACGATTCATCTCCTCGTTGTGACAATGCCGCGAGGGCGGCGCGCTCAAAACGCAGAAGACAGTCCGCCTGCGAATGGAGTTTGGCCGGGGGTTGCCCCGCCGAACCCACTGGTCGCAAACCCTGTCGCAGGGGCAGGGGCGGGCGCTGGGGTGGCGCCTGAAAATGGCGAGCCTGCCCCGGGGAACGCGGATCCACCGGCAAAGCCGGCGGCGAACGTCGAGCCACCGGTCGGTGCTGTTGTCTGCCCGAACGCTGTAGTGGCCGCTGGCGACGTCGCCGGCGCGAAACCCGACGTGCCAAAGGGTGAAGGTGCGGGAGCGGAAGCCGGTTGCTGTTGGCCCCACTGGAATGGTGCTGCCGGTGCTGCCGTGCCCGGTGCGGCCGCCCCAAGGGCAGGGGCGGTGCCAAACATCTGGCCAGTACCAAAGCCAGTCGACGCCACTGCCGCTCCAGCGACGGAGCCGCCAAACGGCGCAGCTGCGGGCAGCGAGCCGGCCGGTGCGCCCCCGAAAGGTCCCGCGGCAGTGCCGCCGCCGGCCGCTTCTGCGTCCTTGGCCGCGTCCGCCCGGACTGCTGCGATGACACCGTCGGGCATCGTCGCCAGCGTCAAGCCCGCGGTGTGCTTCCCGAGCAGTTCCTCGATCTCCGCGGACTGTCGGCCTTCCCTCCTCAGCTTCCGCGCGATGGTGCGCCAGCAGAGCTCGCCGTGCTTCCCCCACAGGGCAGCGATGCCGGCTCCGGGGAGCTTGATCCCAGCTTCCAAGTACAGCGCCGTCATCGCATTGGTCTGCTGCGCGGGCGAGGCCGCGGCCTGCGAGGCCGATGCCGCGCCGAAGGCATTGGAGGCCGCGGGAGTCGGCGCCGGCAAGAAGGTGTTCGCGGTGGAGGCTGCTGCCTGGTTGAAGGCACCCGCCGCGGTGGTCGTCGCCGGCTTGAAGACGTTGACGGAAGGGGCCGCTTCCGGCTTGAAGACGTCCAAGTTGACTGCCGCGGGTGCCGCTGTCGGCTTGCGGGCCTCTGCCTTGGCGAGGTCACCGGCCAGGGACGAGGCCGCGGCCTGGGCGAGGACAGACGGGGAGCGGGCGAGGGGCGCCGCCGCCGCTGCTTTGGCCTTGGGCTTGGCCTTGGGCTTGGCCTTGGGCTTGGCCTTGGGCTCGTCCGTCGCGGTGAGGTCCAGCCCCAATTCCGCGGCCTTGGCCGCGTCCGCTCGGGCCTCCTCGGCGCGCCTGGCAGCGGTTTCCGTGGCGGCGCCACCAGCCGGAGATGTGGAGAAGATGGATGACAGAATCTTCGGCGCGGCGGGCAGCGGCGACGCCCGCGCGGCCGGCCAGCCGCTGCCCTGTGAGGCAGATGCCACTCCCGGGCTGCCGGCTGGTGCCTGGCCCACCTCTGTCTGACGGGGAGCGGTGGTCTTGGGTGCCATGTCAAACGCCGACGGAGCGGCCGCCTTGGCACCGCCCGGCTGCTGCCAGACGGACGCTGGTGGGGTTGGGGCAGTCGAAGCCACGGGGGAGGCGGAGGACGGCGGCTTCATGCCCTGCAGGCCCGACGATGCCTGGCCGCTGGGCCGCGCGCTGATGGGCGGCGCCCCCGCTGCCGACACGCCGCCCTCGCTCCACTGAGCTGAGATGCCTAGCGGCATACCCGAGGCTGCCGTGCCGCCCACGGCGTGGGGCGGGGAGTCCGTCCGGCGGTAGTTCGATTCGGCGCTTCGCTCCGCCGCGGCCCTGGCCTTCGCTCGCTCCGCGCTGACGAGGGCGGCTGCCTTGGAGGCGGCGGCGCGGCTTCGCAGCCGGGCCGCGTCTGCCTCCTCGTTCCTTGCCTTGCGAAGCCGCTCCATGGCGGCGCGGCGCTCGGCTGGCGGCAGGAGGCACGGGGCCGTGTCGCGACCCCCGGCCTCGGCCGCGGCGGCGGCGGCGCGCAGCGGGGCGTCGCCCGCGCCCGCTGCCGGGCGAGAGCCGGTGATGCTCGCCACGCACTCCTCGAGGGAGGCCAGCCGCCGCGACAGGGCGGCCCGCCGGCGCTGCAGCGACTCGAGGGCGACGGAGCCGTGCGCCGCCAGCCCGCCGGCGGCTGCCCGCGTCGCCCGGCGGGCGGCCAGCGCCGCCTCTCGGTCCAGCTCCTCGACGGCGGCCCAAGCGCTGTGGGCCGACCGCTTCACCGAGGAGTGGAGGTCCCTCGTGAGGGGGTCAACGACCGGCTCGGCGCCGCCCTCCTGCAGCGCTGCCTCGGCCAGCGCCACGGACGCCTCGCCGGACCGCCCGGCGGACGACAGCGCGCCGCGCAGCGTGAACGCATCGGCGACTAGGACCCGGCCTCTGACGGCCGCAGCAGCGGTGGCGTCTACCGCCTCGACCGCCCGGGGTACGGCATCGTCCAGCCAGGCGGCGAGCGCGTCGGCGTCGGCGTCGTCGATGGGGCCGGCCGCCTGCTCCACCACGGCCTCCGTGGCCCGCAGCACGACGAGCGCGATGGCGCGCTGCACCGCGGCCGCGTCCGTACGGCCCGAGGCTGCTTCCACGGCGGCGGCGAGCTTCCCGCTGCTCACCTGGCCCCGCTCCGCAAGCCTGTCCCGCCGAGCCTGGGTCTTGGCCACGCGGGACTTGTACGACACCTGGTCGAGCATCCTTGCGTGAGCGATGATGGCGTCTCTCAGATCCTGGCCCTCGTCGCCGAGCTCGTCCCGCCAGCCTTGCGCGAGCGCCTCCGCCCTCCTTGCGTCCGCCGCCACCTCTGCCTCCAGGGCCCGCTGCTGCAGGTCAAGCCGCTCGGCGCCCCCTAGCGCGGGCACGGGCGTCATCCCGAGCTCACTGAGCAGCTCTGCTGCTCGGCGTGTCGTTTGAAGCGCAATCGTCTCGCGTGAAGCCGCCAGCGGCGCGGCAGCAACCGGAGGCTCTGCGGCAGCCAGAGGCGCAGCGGCCACCGGAGGCGCGGCCACCGGGGCAGCTTGGGGTGCGCCAAGCTGCTGCGATGCCTGGCCGGGCCGAGCCGCTCCGGGAGAAGCGGGCACTGTCGCTGGCTCGATAGGGGACTGCGCAGGTGCCGGGGCCGCGGGGGGCCAGGCAGCAGGCGCCGGGGACTGTGCAGGCGCCGGGGCAGGGGCCGGCCAGGCAGCAGGCGCCGGGGACTGCGCAGGCGCCGGGGCAGGGGCCGGCCAGGCAGCAGGCGCCGGGGACTGCGCAGGCGCCGGGGCCGGAGCCGGCCAGGCAGCAGGCGCCGGGGACTGCGCAGGCGCCGGGGCCGAGGCCGGCCAGGCAGCAGGCGCCGGGGACTGCGCAGGCGCCGGGGCAGGGGCCGGCCAGGCAGCAGGCGCCGGGGACTGCGCAGGCGCCGGGGCCGGAGCCGGCCAGGCAGCAGGCGCCGGGGACTGCGCAGGCGCCGGGGCCGGAGCCGGCCAGGCAGCAGGCGCCGGGGACTGCGCAGGCGCCGGGGCCGGAGCCGGCCAGGCAGCAGGCGCCGGGGACTGCGCAGGCGCCGGGGCAGGGGCCGGCCAGGCACCCGCCGGTGCTGTGGCGGCAAGCGGCCGGGCTGGGGGGGTCTCCCCCCCGGCATCTTCGTTCCCCTCGGCTTCCTCCGGCCTGTCGCTGCCGTCGTCCTCCCCGGATTCGTCCCACCCGTCGTCCAGGGCACCTGGCGGCAGGGGGCCATCGCCCAGCCCTTCCGGCCATGCCGCTCGGTCCGCAACGGCGATGCGAGCGTCGGCCGAGAGCCACGCTTCGAGCCCCCGCTGCGCCATCGCGTCCTCTGACACGCACGCCGCAGGGAGGCGGCTGATTGGCTTGCGCCCTGCGTTGACCTCCATGCGCAGCCACGCCGACCGCGTGTACTCGTACATGCTATCGCGGTGCACGCCCAGCTCCATGCGGCGCGCCCACGGCCAGTCCTCCCCAGAGAGGCACGGGGGCGGGTTCGGGTGCACGACGCCGGGGAGAGGCCAGTCCGTGCCCGCCGGGCGGCCAGGTTTGGTCCGCCCGGTGCTGGCGTCGGGGATGGCAATGACAGCACCCCGGGGGCGGAACGGACCGGCCGTCATGCAGACCGCCGCCTCCGGGCCGCACCGGGCGGCGATTTCATCGAAGCGGTCAAGGCCCGGGCGGTCGTCGTGGACCGAGAACCCTTCCAGGGTGCCCCACGATGACGTGGCGAAGACGGTGGCGCAGGCGACGGGGCCGTCCCTGGGGCCGAGTCCGAGCTTGGCGGCAGAGACCGGCGTGGCGTCGCAGTCGGCCATGGCGAGGCCCGTCACGAGCGACTGCTCGCCGTCCGCCGTGGCCATCACGCGCGGAGCCGCGCCGTGGAAGCTTTCGTTGAGCGCCTGCTCGTGCGTGGCCACGGCGCGCCACGAGGAAGGGCCGTGCTCGGAGTGGCGGGCCGACGGGCCAGCCAGCGGCATCCACGGGGCGAGGACCGCGATCTGCGACGAGGCCGTGTGGGCGACGGTGACGGCTCCCGACGCGTCGAGGCCCGCGACCATGAACTCCGCGCAACTCCTGGCGTGCCGTGCCGCCTCAGCGTCCTTCCCGTCCGGGGGAAGCACCTCCCCGAGGAGGCTCAGAACCCACCGCCGGTAGCCCACCAGCCCCCGGCCGCCCTCCCCGTCCTCGTGACCAGACAGGCCCTCGCCGCGCGACGCCGGGCCGGGGTCGGCCACGAGCGCGTCGTCGTCGTCCAGCCTGCCTCGCTCGATCGACGCCAGAGCTTCCCCGCCGTCCTGCACGAACTCGCGTATCGATGCCTCCTTGGTCAGGACGAGGTCGCGGGCGGTACAGCCGTCCCGCCCGCCGTCCGCTTGGCAGAGCACCCCCACGCAGAGCGCCCCGCTGGGAACCCGTGCCCCTGCCGCCGCCCCACCAGCCGCAGAGGCGAGCGGGCCTCCGCGGGCCGGGCGCCAGCCGAGGACGATGGGGCTCCTTCGGCCGCGGGAGGCGGAGGTGCGGAACGCCCGGCGCACAAAGGCGAGCTCGTGACCGGGGGGCAGCGCTGCCTCCTCCACCCCGGTGTGGGCGGTGTAGCGGCCGAGGTCAACGGCGGACGCGCCGTCGCGCACGCCCGTGCGGAGCAGCACCGAAGTCTCCGCCACCTCCACGGGGGGCCTGACGCCCTCCTGGTCGAGCAGCGACAGGACCTCCGCGCGGACGGCGGGCCCGCACCTCCACAGCAGCAGGCCGCCGTCCGAGCAGCCGAGGAGCGCCCCTCCCCCAAGGTCCGCCCCCTCCAGGGTCGCGCTCCCAGAGCGGGACGACGTGAAACGCCTGCCTGCGGGGGCCCACCCTGCGCTGACTACCCCGGGCATGGGCCCTGAGCGCACGACGCACGCCCCCGCCGAGGTCTCGATCACTGCCACCTCCGTCCCCGAGCCGTCCTCGTGGGCGCCCCACACGAGCAGCAGCGCGCCCCCGCCGTGGCCCACCCCCCGCCACTCCACGTTGGTCCAGCGCACCCCGTCCGGGAGGCCGGCCCACCGGCAGTAGGCCGCCACGCAGCGCTCGACGCCGGGGGAGCGCCCGCCCGGGAGGCTGCCGCACTGCCACGTCAGTCTTTGGACCGCTTCCTCGCCGAGGGGGGCGTAGTCGGCGCCAAGGGCGGCGACAGCGGCCCCCGAAGCGGCACCAGCCGCAGGCCCCTCGTCGTCCCCCGAGTCGGTGTCCTCCTCCTCCTCCTCCTCCTCCATCCCCATGCCGCCCTCATCGTCCCCCTCCTGCCCCAAGGGTGGCACCGGCCCATGGTCTGCCACGTACTCCTTGGCGGCGGCGGCGGCGTCAGGCACCAGCGCCGCAAGCGGCACCACCCATGGGACACCGTCGCACACGCACGCGACGGCGGTCTGGAAATGCGGCTCGATGTCCAGGCTCTCTGGCTGGGCGGGCATCGCAACGCGGGCGAGCAAGGGGCCTCCGCCCTCCTCGGCCCCGTATGGCGAGCCACAAACCTGCTCAATCTCATCGCCGCTGTCGGCGAGGCAGGAATCCTGCCATGCCTTGCACAGCCGCTCCACCGACGCTCGCCAGTTCCGCGACCGGACGCTGACCAGGCCTGCAGACAAAGGGACACCAGGCGACGGAGGGACAACACACACAACGTGGGGCGCGAAGACCGCCCCGAGTCCGGCCTGCGGCGGCGCGGGCGCCTGCTGTCCGGCCCTGGCCGGCGGCACTCACCTGCAGGCGTGGACACCACGACGACCTGGTACCACTGGCTGCTGGCCACGAGGGGCGGAACAAGGCGATCCTCAGGCGGGGACGGCTTAAACTCGGGTGCGGCATCGTACCACGAGCCGTGGGCCAGCCCCGTCTCAGTCTCCGCCTCATCGATGCCTGGAAACACGAGCGCCTGCTGGGATGCTGCTGCGACCCGGAACGGCACGCGCTGCTCGCCTCCGACCTCTAGCTTTCCGCCGGCATCGACAACGGTGACCAGGCTTCGCGGCGCTGGCGGTGGCTGGGAGGCCATCACGCGCGCCGTCCCTGTGCTACAACTGCCTCGGGATTCCTAACGGCCCGGGTGCCTGTGCAGTTTAGCCCGGCAGGCGGCCGAAGCTGGTCCACCATAGTGTCATTGTCATGGCTGACTGTGGCTCTGCTTAGTGTTCGCCGCAGAGTTTGCGGAGGATTCCAGCTTGGGGCGCGGCAAGCCTTGCGCGGCCTGAGTGTGTGATGCGCGCTATCAAGGGGCCGGCGAAGACTGCTGCTGCCCCGTTCCGCGGCCTCTGCGGCCGCTTACTTTTTCCCGATCTTGGCCGAGCCGGAAGCCGACCAAGTCTGACCGCCGTCGAGGCTGACGCAGAACCGCTGCTCACCAGGGACGAGGCCGCCGTCAATGGCCGGCAGCACGGCGCGCACCGCTACTGCGGCGGTGGCATCGGCATCGGCCCAGCCGTCCGGGGCCGCGGCCGTGCCCTTGAGCCGCAGTCCGTCGCCCAGCGCGGGGGCCTGTTCGGGCGCCGTAGACACCCAGACGAGCGTAGAGGCCGCGGCGAGGTCCTCGGCCGAGGGCCGTGACGCCGCCAGGCCGGCCAGCACGAGGTCAGCGGCGGCTCCGGGGCCCAGCTTCTTCGGGCCGACCGACGAGACCGCGCAGTCCGCGGCGCCGAACACGCCGGCCGACGACACGACGCCTGACGCGCGGCCGAGGCAGCCCGTGGCCGCACAGCCCTCGACGCCGAGCGAGACGGCGACGCGGCACGGCCACGCCTCTGGCGCCGCGGCAGGCACCGCCACCGTCATGGCGCCGCCATCCAGCTCCACCACGGCATCCAGCTCTGCCCGGCCGCCCTCCCACGACAACACCGTGGTCGAGCGCAGCGCACCGACCAGGCCTGGTGCCGACAGCCACGCCGGGGCCGCGATTCCGTCTGCCGCGCCCCCGCGCGAGCCCTCGTCGGAGCCTTCTGCCGCTGCCGTGTCAGATACCTCACCATCGGCCGAGGCGGATGCCGCTGCCTCGGTTGCACCCGCGCCACCGCTGAGCGTCACGGCGGCCCTGTAGCCTGCGTCGCTCACCAGCGAGGGCAGCGTCACGGCAGCCCCGCCGTCCACGACCACGAGTCCGCCGGGGCAGGGCAGGAAGCGCCGCCCGCCGTCGAACGACACCTCGGCGCCGAAGGACGCCCAGCCGCCGGCGGGGACGAGACCCGACGCGTCGAGGGGGCCGAACACGCCGCCTGGGGCCTCCAGGCCGCCCTCCCGGGCGCGCAGGGGGACGGCGACGGCCGCCCCCGCCTCCCCCGACGAGGAGGACGTCAGCGTGAGCCGGGCGACGACCTCACCCGTGTCGGTGCAGCCCTGCCCGTCGATGACGAGGGGGCACGCCGGGGCGCCCCCCGGCCCCTCCTCGGCCGACAGCGGCACCACGGCCGGCCCGCCGACACCACGCAGCGCAGGGACGAGCCCGCCCACCGCGGCGCTGGGGCACGGCAGCCACTGCCTACCGTTGGGCGACAGCTCCGCGCGGAGCGAGAGGGCGGCGCCGGCGGGGCCGAGCTCGTCCGCCCCGATGGGGGGCACCGTCGCGAAGAGCGACGCGCGGAAGGCGCCGTGAGAGACGCTGCCGCCCTCGGTGCCGCCGCCGCCACCCGCCATCATGTCCGCCGACGCGAGGCCGAGCGACGCCCCGCCGCCCGCGGCGCCGCCGCTGACCCCGTCGTGCGCCGCCTCGTCAAACGCGACATGCCACCAGCACGCCTGCGGCTGCGTCACCAGCACCTCTGCGCCGCCCGACGACACCACCCATCGCACCACCGTCGTTGCCGGCGTCTCCGGCCCGCACACGACCGCTTCCCGTCGCAGCAGCCCCGGCCCGTCCACGCCGTCGCCGTCCTTCCCTTCCCCGTCATCGCCGTCCTTCCCCTCCTCCGGCATCCCGCCCGCGTCCTCGGCGAAGGCGGCGTCAGCCTCGAGCTCTGCTCGCCTCGCCTCCGCCTCCTCCTTCGCCTCCATCGCCAGCCGCACCCCCTCGATGAAGCCCTCCACCTCGGCCCGCGCCGCGGCGTCCTTCTGCGCCAGGTCGAGGAGGCCGTCGCCCGAGAGCAGGACCTCGCCCCCGGCGGGGAGCACCACGGACGCCGGCAGGGCCTCCCGCACCGTGGGAGCCGAGCACACCGCCCCGCTCGCCGCACCCCTCACCACCACCCAGCGACCTGTCGACACCACGCGCCTCGCCTCGGCGTCCTCGCCCCCCGCGGCGCCCCCGGCCTCTCCCTCCTCCTCCTCCCCGGCGGGAGCCGAGCGGTCCCGCACCAGCAGCTCGACGATGACGTCACACGTCGACGGCATGGCGGGGGCACGGCACACGACGACGTCGGCAGGCATCCCCACCCTGGGGCCGCGCCCCGCCACCTCGGCCGCGGCCGCCGCCTCCAGCGCCAGCGCCGAGCCCGGCACCACGGCCCGGGCCAGGGCGAACGTGACCAGGGGCTCCCTCGCTGCGGCCGCCGCGTCCTCCTCCGGGTCGAACGCCTCCACCTCCTCCGGCGAAGGGTCGTCCAGCGGTCCCGCCACCGCCCGCGACGGAACCACGCCAGGCCGCGTCACACGGACAACCACCCCGTCGATGACGTCACCGACCCCGCCCTCGTCCACGGAGGCCGCCTCCTCGCCCTGCCGCCGCCGGGAAGCCGCCGCCAGAGCCGCCAGGCCCGGCCCGTGCACGGCAAGCCAGTCGCCGCCGCCCGCCCACCACGCCGGCGGATCGCACGACGCCACCACGCAGGGGGCGAACACCGCCGTCGCCACGCCGCCGCACGCCACGCGCGTGACTACGCGGCCCGCCAGCTCCGGCAGGCTGACCGGCGTGGGGACGGCGACCACGGAGCACCCTTCCCGCTCCAGCCCGCCCCTGCCAGCCGCTACTGACGCCGCCGCCGCCTCGCGGGCCGCTCGGGCCCGCAGCGACGGGGACCGCCCGGCCGACGCCGCCAGGACTGCGCCCGCCCGGACCGAGTCCGCGGGGAGCGGCGTCGACGCGAGCCGGAGGGTGTTCCCCGCCGCGGGGGGAAGGCTCGCGTGACCCCGACCGAGGGCCTCCGTCGCGGCGGCCGCCGCTGCCTCGGCCTCGGCCACCGCCACCGCCACGCCGGACGTCCCCAACCGCGCCGCCCGAGCCCTCGTCTTGGTCCCGGCAAGGTCCCCCGCAGCGGGAATCCGCTCCGCGAGCTGCGCTAGCACCCCCTGCCCGTCCCCGAGCGTCGCCTCGAGGCCCGGAACTCGCTGCAGCGCCGACACGTTGATCGTTCGCGCGACGATGTGGGAGGGGGGCGGGTCCCTGCCGCCCCTGCCGCCGTCGGGCCTCGAAAGTCGCTCACGGAAGCGGGCGAACGGCGTCAGGCCGAGGCGGGGGGCGATGGCCCCCACGCCGACCTCCCCCGACGGCGGGCCCCGCTCTGGCGTGCCGGCACCCACCGCAAACTGCGCCCTGGAGCCAGCCGGGGCCGAGTCCACGGCCGCGAGCTGCGCCGCCAGAGCCTGCACCGCGGGCGAAGCCGGCCGGGAGGCCGCCCCCAGGTCGGGGGGCAGGTCCCAGCCACGCTTGCGGGGCGGCGCGCGGTCCCTGGGGCCCGGTGACGTCGGGTGTGTGACGACGTCGGCGGACGGCCGTAGCCCCGCGCCGTGGCCGAGCTGCCCGTGGCGCGTCGCCCCCCACGTGAGCAGGGTGCCATCCGGCCGGAGCGCGGCGCTGTGGAAGCGCCCCGCCGACGCCGCCACCACCAGCAGCGGCGCGCCCGTCGCCGGGTCGAGCACCGCCGCCGGGACGCGCTGGGTCCGGGTGTGCCCGTGGCCCGTCTGGCCCCTGCTCCCGTCGCCCCACGACACCAGGACGCCCGAAGCCGCGACGGCCAGGACGTGGGCCCACCCCGCCGACACGGCCGCAAAGGGGGAGCCGTCGGGCGCGGCCTCGGCCACGAGGAGGGGCCTGTCCGATGACGTCACCATGGGGTCGGCGCCGAGCTGCCAGCACATGCCCTCCCCCATCGCGTACAGCGCGCCCCCCTCCACCAGCACGACGGTGAAGCGGGCGCCGCACGACACGGCGTCCACCGGGACGCCGTCGAACGCCTCGACGAACCGCGGCGCCGGGACCGACCCGGCACTCTCGCCGACAGCGCGGCCGCTGCGGCTCGAGCGCCCCTGGCCCAGCTGCCCCTCGGTGCCGCGGCCAAACGTGTAGAGGGAGCCGTCCTCCGTCACCACGGCCGAGTGCTCCTCGCCGCAGGACACCGAAACGGCGCGCCGACCGCGGAGCGTGACGACCGGCCGCGGCACGCGGACCGACCGCGTGTGGCCGAGGCCGCACTGTCCTAGCGAGTTGCTGCCGCACGAGAACACGGTGCCCTCGCCCGACAGAATCAGGGTGTGCCCGGCTCCTCTGGCCACGCTGCAGGCCTCCGCCGCGATGGCGAGGCTCGACGCCTTTGCCATGTCCGTCACATCGTCGTTGTCCGTAGTTCCCTGCGCGTGACAGAGTGGGAGCGAGGAGAACAGCGGTGGATGGGCGGAGATGCTTGACGTGGGCGGAGATGCTTGGCGTGGGCGCGACGCTTCAGCGCGGCGTTCGCCCCGCCGTGCTTGCCACGTTCCAGCACCGCTTCCAGGCGCACCAGCGCTGGCATTTTCCGACATGACGCGCCGCAGTCCCGCCCGTAGCGGCGGCGAGCGGGCGCAAGCGCGGGAACGGAGCCGCACCGTAGCCGTTGCCGCGCCGGGCCGCCCGGCGGTCAGACCGCGCGCGCCATCATCAGGCCTCACGGACTTGTCGAGCGCGCTCAGCCATGCGATTCCTTCGTCGGCAACGAGCGCGGCGGGGGCGCCCTCGCCGCACGGCGGGCCGTCCAGAGCGAGCACTTGGCCTCCGTCGGCCGAGTCCAGGACCGCCGCGAGCCCGCCGGTGTCACGCCCCCAGAAGAAGAGACTGCCAGGTTCGGCCTCCATTCTGGGCCGATGCAGCGGCGTGGTGTGCCTTGCTCGCGTGCCGGCGGTGGTTGCTGCAGAGGCTTCCGCCCTGAGTGGCCGCGCGACTCCAGGCTCACACTTCCGGCTCGCGCGGACGGTCGGGATAGGCACACACACGCCCTGGCGCGACGGCACGCGCACGGGCCGCAAACAGCGGCCCGTCGCGCTGGTCCGCTCAAGCGCCAAGCAGGGCGGGCGCGCGCTCTCACCCGACGCGCCTGCGCGACTTGCGGCTCCTCATGCCGCCCGTGGACGTCATCGAGCCCACGCTCGACGCTGCCACGCTGTTGGCGGCGCGGGTCGGCGGGCGCCACGACCCCTCGAGGAAGCCCCCCTGGTGCCGCAGCAGCCGGCTGGCCGCGGCCTCGGAGCACACGCAGTACAGCGAGTCCCACGGGTGCACCACGGAGGCGGCGTCCGGGTTGGTCGCGACGTACGGCTCGATCTGGGCCTTGCGGTGGCGCCCCGGCGGCCTGGGCTTGGTCCCGCGGTACGCCCCTAGCGGCACGATCTGGTAGTCCAGCAGCAGCGAGCGCACCACCTCGGCGTAGCGGGACCCCGCGAGCCAGGCCGGGACGGGCAGCATCATGATCCGGGCGCCGCTCACCCCGCGGGGCAGCCGCGCCGCCAGCACCCGGCCCAGCCGTGTCGTGTCCCGTCCCCTCGCCGCCTCCCCGTCGCTGTCATACTCCCAGTCGGAGTCGGCCGCGGCACCCGCGCCCCCGATCCTCGCCGGCGCGACGGCGTCCGCCCCCTCCCGCCCCTGCGGCCCGGCGGGGAGCACTGTGGACGTCGGCATCGGCGCCCTGGTGTCCCCCGCTGCGAGGGCCTCCCCCGCCGGCATCGGTGCCCCGCGGTCCGCGAACGGCGCGATGGCCCCTGGCGTCGCCACGCCGCCGAAGCCCGACCCCGTCGGACTGGTGCGGTGACCCCGCCCAACCCGGGCTGCAGCCGGCCCCCCGGCCCCGACCGCGCCCGTCACAGCGACCGCCGGCGCCGCCCCCGCGGCCTCCGCCTCCCCGCCTGCGGCCAACGACGCCAGGCTGCCCCGCCCCATCGTCCCGCCCCGCCCCAGCAGGTCGGCGCCCTTGCCCTCTGCGGCCAGGCGCCGGCGGCTGTCAAGCTTGGAGATGCCGGGAGCGGTGTCACCGCCCGCCGACGACCGGCGGGACGCCGCGTCGCCCCGTTTTCCCCGCAGCCAGCGCGGCAGCGCCCCCAGCAGGGCGGAGCCGCGCCGCTTGTCCGGGCGGCCCTCGGACACCGCGGCGACGCCGGGGCCCGACGCGGCGGGGGCCCCGCCGGCGCTGCTCCGGCGCACCCGCCCCGCCGCCGTCACGGCCCGGCCGACGGACCCGGACGCGCTGCCCGAGCCCCCCGGCACGTCGTCGGCGCGGAAAAAGTCGCTCGGCGTCGCTCCCCCGGACGGGGTCACCCCGAGCGGAGTCGCGAGCATCATGTCCGCGCGAGACCGGGGCGCCACCACGCGCCGGTGGCTGCCATCACCGCCGTGCGAGCCGTGGGCGGCCGACGCCGCGCCTGCCGCCGAGGCCTCCGACCCCCTGCCGGACCCGCCGCCGAGCAGACCGGCCACGCCCCCGCCGCGCACCGACCACTGCGAGCCGTGGAGCCCGGCGGTGGCGGCCTGCGCGCGCTCCATCGGGGTCTGCGCCGCCGAGACCTCCCGGTGGCCCATCCCGATGTCGCCCGCCCCCATCGCCCCCGCCGCCGTCATGGCCGCCACCTCGGCCTCGTCCGCCTCCATGTCGCTGGACATCACGGACCCGTCCCACTGCGCCCCACCGCGGGCGTGGCCCGCGACGCTGCCCCCCCCGCCCGCCGAGCCAGCGCCGCTCATCTGGCTCGAGTCCTCGCCGACCCCGGCCCCGTGGCTCCAGCCGCCGCCGCCCCCGCTGAAGGGCTCCGCGTCAGTCATGTCTATGGCCATGCCAGCCGAAGCTGCGCCCGTGACCTGAAGACCGCCGCCGCCACCCGCCCCCATTCCGGCTGCCGCCGCCCTCCCCACCGACAGCCCTTGGCCCCCCGGCCAGGCCACGCCGCCGGGCGCGGCGCCACCCGCCGTCGACGGCGGCTCGCTCTCGGACCCGTCGGCCTCCAGCCCGCCCCCGCCGCCGTCCTCGTCCCCCGGCACCGTGATGACCGGCCGAGCCGAGCCCGGCGACGCAGCGGCCGCGCCCGACCCCCTCCCCGCCACGAACCGCGCGCTGAGACCCGCGTCGGGCCTCTGCTGCGGCGCCCCGCCCGCAAGCCGGGCCCCCTTCCTGGTGGCCGCCCCGTCCGGGTCCGGCGCCGGCTCCTCCCTGGCGGACCGGCTCCCGAGCAGCAGCCGCTCGAGGAGGACGATGGCCGCCGGGTTGTAGAAGGCCTGCACCAGGAGGGCGTCGAGCATCCCCGCCGTCATCACCGCGCCCGACGCGAAGTTGGGGTGCGCCTTCATCAGGGCGCTCCCCGACGCGTCGCCCTCCAGCGTCACCGACTGGTCCTCCAGCGCCTTGCCGCCCATGGCCGCCTGCAGGTACCACCGCGCCTTGAAGTGGCTCGTGTCCGGCCGAAGGTAGCTCACGTTGGCCCCATCCACCAGCTCGCAGATCACCCGGCAGCCCATCACCGCGTGGCCGCCGGCCACGGAGCCACGGCGGGACCGCGCCCGCCCCGCCGTCCGCCTCGCCTCCCGGTCCCGCCGCTCCTTGTCGTCGAGCGCCGCGCGCAGCCGCTGCCGCCCGGCCTCGGCGGTCCGGAACACTGACTGCGCGAAGAACAAGGCCTCGGCGTCGACCAGCGATGACGCGTCGATGCCGCCGGCCGTGTCAACCACGCCGCCGACGCCCGCCCCGCCGCGCTCCCCGCCCCCATCGTCGGCTCCGCCGCCGCCTCCACCACCGCCCGGCAGCCCGAACGCCAGCGGGGAGCTGCCACGGGCGGACAGCACCACGGCGTAGGCCGCCCGGTGCAGCCTCGCGCGCCGCAGGTCGATGTAGTTCAGCGGCGTGCCGCGCACGTACCACACGTCGGCGAAGTGGGCGACGGTCTCCCACTCCCGCGCCGAGGGCGGGTGCGGGTGCAGCAGCACGATGGGCCGGCGCTCCGCCGCCGACAGCATCGCCACGTGACCGAGAGACTTCTGCTCCCGGAAGCCGCGGGCCCTGGGCGCAGGGTCGTGGTCCGCCCCGCTCGCCGCGGACAGGCCGGCCACGTGGGAGGTGGAGTCGGCGGTGGGGCCCTCGCCCCGCCTCCGCAGCGCCACCTGCCTCCTGAGCCGCAGCGGCGCCACGAAGTGGACGAGGTCCGTCATGGCCCCGCACACCACGATGTGGCCCTGCAGCTCGCTCGCGTCCTCGTCGCCGTGCAGCGTGGCCTCGGCCAGGTCCGCCGGCACCTGCCGCAGCCGGTACTTCCGGCGCATGGCCATGTGCTTGAGCACCTTCTGCGTGGCCGAGAAGACCGTCTTGGCGTGGGACAGCTTCCGGGCCATGCGGTCGCGCAGGGACTGCCGACGCCTCCGGCCCGACGCGCCATGTGCGGTGCTGCCATCGCCGGTATCGTCCTTCGCGGCGCCGTCACCGCCCGGCCCGCCGGCGCCGTCGAACGTCGTCGGGCGGCCTTCCCTCGGGGACGGTTCCGCGTCCTGCGTCGGGGGGGCCTTGGGGAGATTTGCCGCGCTGGGACGCTCCGGCCTGGGCGGCACGCCGGGGTGCGGCCGGGCCCGGAGCGACGCGCCGCTGCTCCCGTGGGCCATCGAGCCCGCGCTCCCCGCGCCCGACGAGTCCGCTCCGGCAGCGACAGCTGAGCGGTAGAAGGAGCCAGCGGGGAGCCGCGACGACCTCGCGTCCCGCTCCCCCATCTGCAGGCCCACGGCGCCCTCCCCCGCGGCAAGCGGGTCCAGCCCGGGTGCCATGAGGCTCGCCCGCGAGTCCTCCCGGAGCACCGCACCCGCTGTCCCCGACGTCGCCCAGGTAGAGCCGCTGCGCTTCGCCCGATCCCGGTCGTCGCTCCCGGCCCAGTCAGCGGCCCGTGGCCCCCTGCCCGCGTCGCGGCCAGAGCCCGACGGCGACGAGCTTGCGACGCCTGCCCCCACTGCCACCCTTCCGGGCGAGCCCGCACCGCCTCCATGCTCCCCCGAGGAGGCCTCTGACGACGAGCCGTCCGAGCTGCGGCTGGAGCTGCCCGAGCTGCCGCCGCCCCGGCCCTTCCCCCTGCGGCCGCGCCGCCTCCTCCGTGTCTTGCGCCGCTGCCGATCCTCCTCCTCCTTCACCACCGCCTCGAGACGCCGCCGGGACCGCAGCGTCAGCGGCCGCGACACCTCAGGCAGCGCCTTCACCGCGTCGTGCATCGACCGGCGCCGGGTCCGGCGCGCAGCCACGAGCTGACGCACCACGGACCGCCCGTCAAGCACGGCCGCCTCGGCCTCGGGCCCCGCCGGCCGCGCCCTTCCCGCCGCTGACGTCAGCACCGACAGATCGACCATCCCGGGCGCCGAAGCTCGCCGCCGCCTCGCCGCCCGCGACGCCGGCGCCCCCTCCGCGCCCGTACGGCTGCTGGCCGCGACCGAGCCGGGCTGCGACACGGACCGTACCAGCGGCTGCGGCCCCACGCTCCCCGCATCCGAAACCCGACTCGGCGCGGCCCCGCCCACCGCGGGCAGGCCGCTGACCACGGGCACCGCGGCCACGCGCGCACCAGCCACGGCCCGGGCGTCGTCGGTCAGGTCCGCCCGTCCGCCAGCGGCAGCCGCCCCGGCGTCAGCCTTCGACGCCATACCCGCCCTACCCGCATCATTGGCCGCCGATGCCGCCGCCTTGCTGTCCTGGCCCGCGACCGCCGATGCCGCCGCCTTGCTGTCCTGGCCCGCAACCCCCCGCTTGAGGATGGAGCGACGAGGGGGCGATTTTCCGCGGTGGGCAGGGGCGTACCGCCCGCCCCCGCCGGCGGCCGCATCGCTGACGGACACGCGGCGGAGCGACGCGAGCCAGCCCTCGGGATAGCCCCGTGGCTCCCCGCCGGGCTCCGCCGCCGCCCCACGCCCGGTGGCGCCCAGCATCGGGTGAGGCCCGCGCGAGGGCGCCGCGGCGGACCTTGGCCGCGAGGGCACGGTGACCTGACGCCCCGTCGCGGCCTCTGCCGGCGGCGGGGCGCGGGCGGGCCCGACGCTCAGGCTGACCGGGGAGCGCGCCGCTCCCTCGGCGGCCGCCTCGGTGTCCGACCGGAGCGCGCGGAGGCCCCTCTCCAGGCGGGTGAGCGACTCCCTGGCCTGCGGCGTGAGCGAGGCGGCGTTCGCGCGGGAGCGGTCGAGGCCGATGAGGTCTGCCGTGGTCTTGTCCCTCGCCACCACGAAGGCGCGCACCCCGATGCCCCGGTAGTTGGGCACGGGCATGGAGCCCGGGTTGAGCAGGATGCGGGAGACGGCGTCGGGCGCCGCGGACCGCGTGATGGTGTCGGTGAGCTCGAGGCCGAAGAGGAGGACGCCGGTCTCGGCGTAGACCAGCGCGGCCGCGGCGTTGAAGGGCAGGTTCGCGTAGACCTTGGAGAGGGAGGTGCGGTAGACCTCGAAGGAGGCGCCGGCGAGGTACTCCTTGAGCCAGGGGGGCGCGGAGCTGCCGAGGGAGTGGGTCTCGTCGGAGGAGAGGAGGTTGAAGAGCAGGGTGGTGACCGCCGGCACCGCCGTGGCCATGGCCAGGAGGTTCATGGTCAGCTGGCTGGTGCAGACGACGGTGAGGGACATGGAGGCGGGCAGCGTGGCCATGAAGTGTCGCTTGCTCTCGGGCCGGATGAGCTGCAGGTAGAGGTGCGCGTCGCGCTGCTCGTGCATCCAGACGTACCGCTTCACCGCCAGGGCGGTCAGCATCGCGGCGGCGTCCTCCGTCTCGGGGCGCTGCGAGAACTTGTTGACCAGCACGAAGGCGCCGTCGCAGGTGTGGGCGTGCGCGCGGGCCATGTCCCGCGCGATGAGCGGGCTCCCCTGCAGGAAGGTGATCTGCGGCCCCATCACGACGTCGTCGAGGATGGCCTTGAGGTACGGGGAGGGCGGCTTGGGGCTGAGCACCACGACGTGGACGCGGACGCCGCCGTGGTCCTCGTGCAGCAGCTCCCGGAAGTACGTCCCCACGCCCGACGACCGCACGTCCCCGCACACCAGCACCTGCACGGTCATGGCCCGGCGCGTGGGGTCGCGGGGCGGGAAGTACCGTGCGCTTGTGTACTGCGAGGCGGACTGCATGACGCGCAGGAAGCTGTTGGTCTCCATCGGAAGGAGGACGACGGCGGCGCAGATCATGACCAGGACGATGGCCCGGCCGGGGGCGGACGCCGGCTGGACGTCGCCGAAGCCCACGGTGGACACGGAGACGACGATGAAGTAGACTGCGGTGAAGTAGTCTAGCTCGCCGCTGTTGCGGTACACAAGGATGTTCTCCACCGCGTGGAAGACCCCCGCAGCGACAAAGACGAGGGACATCACCGAGAGGCCGAGCTTGAGCAGGGAGCGGGTGACCTCGGACTCCACGTACGCGAAGGTGCGGTGCACTCGGACGATGCGGAGGATGCGCAGCACGCGGGCGAGGGAGAGGAAGGACAGGTCCCCCACGTCCACGTCCGTGGCCCCCAGCACGACGGGCACGATGGTCAGGATGTCGATGATGCCCGCCATGCTGAGCACGTACCGCCACGCCGGTCGGCTGATGTACACCCGGAACACGAAGTCCAGGATGAAGAACCCCGACAGCCACAGCTCCACCGTCGCCAGCGTGTCCAGCACCGCCTGCGAGGCCGCCGCGCCGCCCGAGGCACGGCCCTCGATGGCGTACGCCTCCACCACGTACAGCGCCGCCGCCGCCGTCGACACCAGCGCGTTCACCAGCTCGATGTACACCCCCACCTTGGTCGTCTCCACCAGACGCACCACGCGCCGCCGCAGGCCCGTGCCCCGCGTCAGGACGCTGCCCCCCATCGCGAAGAGACCGCTCCGCTCGCCCCGCCGCCTCGCCACCTCGGGGTCGCCGGACCCCGCAGCCCCGCTTGACGACGCCGGGGACGCCGCCGCCGCCACGCCCGCGCCTGCCTTGCCTCCGCGCGCGGCACCGCCGCCGCAGCACCCCCGGGCCCGGCGCGGCACCGTCCCCGCCGGCCGGCAGCAAGGGCAGCTGCCGCACGGACCCGAGCCCGGGGCCGGGGGCACGGCACGCGCGGCGCCGCCCTTTGCCTTGCGCGGCCGCTTGGGGGAGTCCAGGGCGGGCGCAGACTTGCCCCCGAGCATGGAGCCGCGGCGGCCGTGGGCGGGGCCGCGCGAGCGCATCGTCGTTG
>Ga0306871_1000192_pt1 | contig 24184 bp, 20 predicted proteins | sample AntRauMeHopE1497_FD_190447 | JGI IMG/M metagenome (GOLD analysis project Ga0306871, IMG submission 190447) | Saline lake microbial communities from Rauer Islands, Antarctica - Metagenome Hop E1 #497 (v2) (version 2) | ecosystem: Environmental > Aquatic > Non-marine Saline and Alkaline > Saline ... | reverse complement strand
TCTTTTGAAGGGCTATATCTGTTTCCATCAAATTTATTTTGATGTAAATGTACTACTTAATTATTAACAAATACTAATTATGCGAAATTAAGCGATAAGCGCAATGAGGCATTGGTGTCTGGTGTGCTCATGACCGCCGATGACGATTTTGTAGCCGCTGAAGTATCGGGCGGAGGAAAAAACAATATAAAAGCCAATATACGATTGAAAGGAGATTGGACGGATCACTTGGAACACCCGAATAAATGGTCTTACCGCATTGTTCCAAATGGTGAAAATACCATTTATGGTATGCGGAAATTTTCTGTGCAACACCCTAAATCAAGAAATTATATTTGGGAGTGGTTGTTTAATAAAGTAGTCAAGGACAATGACCTTGTTGGGCTTCGTTATGATTTTGTCAATGTTAACCTAAGAATAACAGATATAGATTCTATAATCCCCATGGGAGCCATGGCCCTGGAAGAAAGTTTTGATAAAATATTGATTGAAAACAATAGACGAAGGGAAGGCCTAATTTTAAGCTTTGACGAATCTCAAATATGGAACGAAAGAAAACAACTGAGGGACTTAAAACTTGACTTGACCAAAGATTTTGATTTGCCCGCCATAGGCGAACTTCCCATTAAATTGTATAACGAAAATAAAACATTGGCATCACCAGTACTTGCCAAGCAATTTGAAATCGCAAAAAACTTGCTTTTGGGCCTTAGGGATAACAAATTACAATTGTCCGAAGCGTTTGATGTGGACAAGCTTACCCTTTACATCGCCCTTTCCAATTTATTTGGCGGGCATCATGGCTTGCACATCGAAAACATTAAAATTTATTACAACCCGGTCACAAATAAATTGGAGCCCATTTCATTCGATTCCAACTCTGGCTCTAACATAGCCACGCTGCGCGGATACCCAGTAGGAATTGCTGATGAGCTGTTCAAGGAAAAACTGGTGGAAAAATATGAGTTGGTTTCTTCTCAGGAATTTCTTGATAATCTCACTAAAAAATACAGCGCTGAACTTAATACTATTGCATTGAACCTATCTGGAGAATTCAATGAAGCATCTGTGTCATTTTCCGTTTTGGAACACAACGCCAACCTTATAAAGAAAAAGATTTTCCCCAGCAATACGATCATCCCTACATTAATAGCGCACAATGGGGAAGTGATGGATGTTGAGGTGAAAAATTTTTCTAAGTTTCCGGTTGTCATTAATGGCCTGGTCTTGGAAAACAGAAAAATACTCAATGAGAGAAATGAAAAAATCAGTATTGCTCCAAATGACACAGTATTGGTCAAATTTAGATTGAAGAAATCATTCAACAACGCCTTTGTATCAAAAAAAAATAAAGAAGGAGGGTTTAGATACCCAAAAGACCTTTCTAAAATTAAATTGAGTCACCACCTGTTAGGTTCCAACGTACAAAAGTATGAAGCCATTAAAGCCTTTTCCTCTACTTTTGATGCGGCCGTAATCACCGGCAACCAACTTGTGCCTAATTTAGAAAAGTTCAATTTTATTAAAATAGATGAGGAGGGTCAAAAGCTTCATTTTAGGCAGGGCGTACATGAGCTAAGTGATCTTCTTTTTATTCCAGAGGGCTATACAGTTCATATTCCCAAAGGTTTTGAATTGAATTTAATAAACGGCGCTTCTATCATCTCACATTCCGCCTTAATTTGTAAGGGCACGAAAAAAGAACCCATTAGATTCTTTTCCAATACTGGTAGTGCAGGTGGTATTTTCGTCTCTACTGCCAAAGAGCGTTCTGTTATTGAACACGTTTATTTCACCAATCTCTCGGTACCCAAGCAACAGTTATGGACACTTAGCGGCGCCGTTAACTTTAATGACACCTTTGTTACCATAACAAATAGTGTATTCGAAAACAACAGGTCAGAAGATGCCCTTAATCTGATCCGCTCCAATTTTCTTATGGATTCTACACAATTCAAAAACACCTACTCAGATGCATTTGACGGTGATTTTGTAACAGGCGAAATACGTAATTCCTCTTTTGTAAACTCAGGAAATGATGGTATAGACGTGTCGGGATCAACTATTGAATTGCACAATGTTACAATTACCAACCCATCCGATAAGGCTTTGAGTGCGGGTGAGAGAAGCACTATAAGGGAAACCAACATACAAATAAACGATGGTGAAATTGGATTGGTAAGCAAAGACCTATCCAAAATAGATATTTCGGGGCTTTCCATAACCAATACTAGATTGGCCTTATCCTGTTTTCAGAAAAAAACGGAATACGGGCCGGGTATCATAACCCTAAAAAATGTGAAATTCTTGGAAAATGAGGTGGCATACCTCATTGAACCCAACTCACATCTTACCATAGACGGTAAAGCTATACTGGACAAAACAGAAGGTGTTATTGATAAAATGTACGGGAGCGAGTATGGAAAAAGTAGCAAGTAGTGTTGATATTATACCTAAAACCGGCCTAAATTTGCGCTTTGAACGCAAGTTTGTGTATGCTGATATATATATGGACGATATATTACGACGTGTACTCCAAATGCCATTTGGATTCAAGGAGGCGTTTCATAAAAGAAAAGTAAACAATATATATCTTGATGACGCAAACTATAATTTTTACAAACAAAATGTAGAAGGCGTTGCCCATAGAAAAAAACTTAGGTACAGGTGGTACGGCACCCATACCAACAAATTGGTATCTCCCAATATTGAGGTTAAAATAAAACATGGTGAGGTCGGAGATAAATTGACCTACAGATTCAAAGATTTTTCTTGCGATGTAGAGCAAACGACCCCTATAGGCGTCCACAAAGCGCTATTGGCAGAAACACTTCATCAGCCTGCGCTACACAACGATCTCGGAGCATTGCACCCCACTTTGTTAAACACTTATGAGCGTAGGTACTTTTTATCTTTCTGTGGCCACTATCGTATTACCATAGATTTTAATCAACAATTTTATAACCCTAACTATGGGCACAACTATAAGCAAAGCGGTATTGCCGTTAACGATGTGGTGGTAGAGTTGAAATACGCTACGGCCCAGGATGAAGATGCACGGGCTATCTCTCAGTATATAGGAACACGCCTTTCAAAAAATTCCAAATATGTAAACGGTATCAATTTATTATACCATCCCGAGTTTTATTGACCTTCTTTGTTATGAAAATTAGCCGAACCTGCACTTTTAGGTACATGTATTGTTTTTTATTTTTCTTAGGATGGGTTCTTTTACAATCCTGTAGAACAGTCAAAGATTACTATAACTTGCCTACGTATGGTGCCAACAATGGCATCACTGCTGTAATAGAAATACCTGCGGGCACCAATAAAAAGTTTGAATACGACCCTGTTATCAAAAAAATGGCAAGAGACCTTGAAAACGGTATTCCGAGAACCATTAATTTTCTTCCCTACCCTGGCAATTACGGTTTTATACCTTCTACCCTTTCCGAATTGCGAAATGGAGGCGATGGCGATGCTTTGGACATCCTTGTGATAGCAGAGGCTATACCTGCGGGAGCGGTCGTTGAAACGCTTCCCATAGCCATTTTAAACCTTATTGACGATGGCGAAAAAGATAGCAAGGTCATTGCCGTGCCCATTTCCAAAAAACTACAGATAATTGACGCCCTTTCCTACCAAGATATATTGGAACGATATCCCCAGATACCTAAAATAATAGAACTTTGGTTTTTAAACTATAACCAGAACGACATTAGTGAAGTGGAAGGCTGGGGAGATGAGAATGAAGCGCTCAAAGAAATACAAAATCATTTAAAAAATTAAATTATGCACCTGTACAAATGTATGGCCCTCCTTGTTCTCCTTTTAAGTTCTTGCAACGCCCAGCAAACCAATGAGCAAATGTTGGACTACAGTTTTTTTGTAGCTGGTCATGTGTATGGCTACCCAGGGGAATCTGAAGATAATATCGGGGTGCACCCTCCTTTTAAAGAAAAATTGGGACTCATTAAAAATGACCCCAATATTGCCTTTGGTGTATTTACGGGAGACATCGTTTACAACGGCGCTTTGGAAAAAGAATGGGATGAACTGGATGTAGATATTGCCTCAATGGATAAACCTGTCTATTTCGCACCAGGAAACCATGATATTGCCAACTCCAAGAAAAGAGCAGTTTTCGAACGACGCTATGGGCCTTCATACCGAAGTTTTGCCCATAACAAGGATTTATTTATCATTTTGGACCCTAATCTAAACCTATGGAATATTTCGGGCGACCAATTGACTTGGCTGCAAAACGAAATACAGACCAAAGCGAAAACGAGCCGTAATATTTTTGTGTTTTTTCATCAATTGCTATGGTGGGGTAAAGAAAACCGGTACAATGGTTATGCTCCTAATTCACCTTCAGGAAGGGCAGAAGAAATCAATTTCTTCACCGAAGTCTACCCTTTGTTTGAAGCATTGGAAAATGAGGTCGTAATGTTTGCTGGTGATACCGGTGTATATGAACGCGGTTTTATGTACTCAAAAACCCAAAATATTACCTTGATCGCTTCAGGTATGGGAGGTAGGGAGCAAGATACTTTCGTTATTTCGAGAGTCAACAAAGATGGTTCATTACACTTTGAATTGATATCACTTAATGGTGAATCTAAAAGTGCACTTGGAAAATTGGAAGACTATGTCTTACCGCAATTGGAAGCTGTTAAAAATTCATTAACTCCTCAACGATCAACTTTCCTGTATCACCTGTGCCATAAAGATTTATATTAAAATCTATAGGCCTGTCTTTAATTTGGTTGTAAGTATCTACTATTTTGACTTTGTCAGACCCCGTTAAGAAGTTGACTTTGTTCTGAATGAGTTCTACCCATTCGGTTTCTTCGCGAACCGTAATACAGGGTTTTTTAAAGAAAAATGCTTCTTTTTGAAGACCACCACTATCCGTAATTACACTACTACAATTTGATAATAACCAAATCATTTCAAAATACCCAACAGGTTCTAAAATTTGAATATTCTTGCTAGGTGTGATACCAAAGTCTCTCAACTTTTTAATGGTTCTAGGGTGTAAGGGTAAAATTATTTTCTGTTCTGACGCTATTTCTTTAAAAGCTTCAAAAATAGCTGTCAACTTGGCTTTATCATCTGTATTTTCTTGACGATGAATAGTAGATAAAATAAAATTCGTATGGTCTTCAACAGGTTCTGGCCGATTTGACCGATCAGTATAAAACAATGCCGCGTCATACATCACATCACCACATTGCACCTGCTTGATGTCGATACTGTCATATCCTTCATTACTTAAATTATCAATTGCTGTTTGGGTAGGACAAAAAAGTACATCGCTTATTCTATCCGTTAAGATGCGGTTAATTTCTTCTGGCATACGCATATTAAACGAGCGAAGCCCTGCCTCTACATGCGCTACTTTGATGTGTAATTTTTTAGCCGCCAAGGCACCTGCTATAGTAGAATTCGTATCACCGTAGACCAATACCCAATCTGGTTTTTCGACAAGTAATACCTCTTCAATCTTCGCCAACATCTTACCTGTCATGGCACCATGCGAAAGGCTATTGATTTCTAAATTATAGTGTGGTTGTGGAATATTCATTTGATCAAAAAACACGGAGCTCATGTTTTTATCAAAGTGCTGGCCTGTGTGAACAATTAGCTCTTGTATTTTAGATGCTGAATTACTTTGGTTGTATTCCGTAATCGCTCTACTAACAACTGCTGCTTTTACAAATTGAGGTCGTGCCCCTACGACGGTAACTATTTTCATTCTAAAAATGTATTTCGGTTATGGTTTGTAAAACTTAGTAATTGATGTTGAGGTATATTAACTCATTGTACCGCAGCTATATAATCGACAGCAAAGTGCCTTATAAAAAAATTGTGTTTCCTCAATTATCTATTGATAGAATTAATTGTTCTATTTTTTTATACAAATCTACCAACTTTTTTTCTTCCTGCTCCCAATTAAAGACGCTCTCTATTGCCCTTCTTCCATTGGCTCCCTTAGCAACAGCTTGAAAAGGGTTACTGATTAAATAAGCAATCGCTTTTGCAATTTCACCGCTATTTTCGGGGTCAACGCAAATACCAGCATCGTATTTTTCTATAATACCTTTCCAAAGCGGGTAGTGCGATGCGATTACGGGTATGCTAGAAGACATGTACTCAAATAACTTATTCGGCTGAGCATTAACGTGGTTGGGATACGGAAGAAAAGTTACAACGCCTGCTACGCTGCCGTTTAATATTTCCTTCACCTTCTCTCGTGATACATTACCGTGATATATCACCTGTTCCCAGCCCATTGTATCTTTTAGTTCATCTTGGTAGGTACTTGGGCCAATACCCCCTGCGAGTTGCAGTATGGCCTCCGTTTTCCCAACGGCCTCTACTACTTGTGTAAGTCCTCTAATTTTAGAGATACCGCCTATGTAACAGATATTGTTCCCACTTCTGGGAATCGCGCTCGCTTCTGCCTTAAATTCATTTAAAAAGGGATAGTTATTTACGTTTATAGAGCATTCGTTAATTTTTAAAAAGCGCTCGTTAATAAAGGGGGTTGCAGTAATAATCGCATCATATTTTTGTCCACTATAATCTTCATATTTTTCCAGAATATAAGAGACGATTCCCCTCGCAAATTTGGGAATGTACGCCCTGCCCTCTATCTGTCTGGGAAGGTCTTCATGCGCATCGAAAATAACAATCTTGCCTTTTTCTTTGAGCTTATTACCATACCAAAGAAGTTCGGGGTCGTGAAAATGGTATACCTCTGCATTCAGTTCCAGTCCTTTTTTGTAGACACTCTTATTTGCTTTAAGAAACCGGCCTCTTTTGCCCTTTTCCTTGGTTACGCCATAGATTTTGACACCTTTTGCTTCTTCATCTGAAAGACCATCAGCAACGATTAACGAAACATCCCAACCTTGGTTTGCCAATGAAACACACTCTTTTTGAAATATTCTTATATCGAATCTACTGTGCGCAGAGGTCAAGTGACATATTTTCATAATCAATATTAATAAATGTTGCCGTTAGTCTTTTTTTCTTCGAAAATATATCTTTTATCGGATAGTACATTTCGCAATTGGAAATTATTCTTTACTGTAGAAATTTCATCTATTTTTATAACCCCATTCGTATCCAAAGCGGTTGTAGAAATTTGCCAGATAATCAAATTAATACTTTCCTTAATTTTATACCCCATAAAACCTATCGGATTGATAATGATTGTATTTTTTCCCCTTTTTATCGGAATATAGGTTCTTTTATACACGCCACCCTCCTCTGTGTATAATACTATTTTATGTGTTGCTATATCAAAATCAGTTTGAAACTTTAAGACCAAATGTTCATTTTCGCTGAGCACTTGATACTGGTTTGGTTGTATCAGTATGTGCGCTATATTATTTCTATAATCATCTGTTAGAGAATCGTATCTATCTTCTGGGTTTATAAGGACTTTATTATCCTTGAATTTTCCATCGTAATTCGCCCAAATTTTACTTGAAATTTCCTTAGCATAAAAATCTTTATCATCAACGTATTCCAATTCTTCCTTACTTATCGAATACAAAACTTGTTCTAGGCCAGAATAATTAGCAATTACCGAAAGCTTTATCAGCCTTTCCATCTCTTTAGGGCCAAGTTGATAATCCATAAAACCCCTTTTACTGATGTGCTGAAAAAAATCTCTTGGAGGAAATGATTTCTTTTCGATAACTCGTCCGTCATCAAAATACAGTTTGATTTTTATAGGATGAGTGTCCAACCAATAAGGATGAGGAGGGCCTACCAGACTGAATAATAAATGTTTTTTGTGAGTTCCAGAAATATCAATCCTGTAGCTGTTCTTTAAAATATCTCTTCTTCTTGCTAAATTTAAAGTAATCCATTCTTTCTTCGAAATTTCATTCAATGATTCTAGAAGTATTATAACGTATACAGCGTAATGTGGTGCTTCAATACTAGGTATAAGACTATATTTTGTCCAATTATAATTGTCAAAATAATATTGATTCATTTCCTTTTTAAGTCCATTAAGACCTTTAGCGAACAAATCATCAAGCACTGGGTTTGGCTTTATCTGGTTTGCAGTTTCAATGCAAACCAATGTAAACATAAATCCATTTAGAACTGATTTAAAAGAAGAGCCCTCCATTTTGGGCCAAGCATATTCAAAAATCCAATGAGATTCACTATCAATACTTTTGAGACTGCCCCCTTTAGTATAATCAGTAGTTAAATTTATAATTAATTTTCTAGTAATTTCATCATTTTCAATACCATAAACCTCATTGGCATAGGTAAGCCCAAGCATAATTGCAGAATTTGCCATGCCAGACCACCATCCTGCTTTTAGATTATCATGGTCAAAATTATACCTAAAAGTATTATCCTTAAAATATGTTGTATCCTGGGCTAATTCGGAAATTAAAGCTAAATAATCCATCGATAATTTCTTGTACTTTTTATCACCACTTTTTTTGAACTTATATGTTGAATAAAAGAGATATCGACCAATATCCAATGGATGCGGTTGTTTGGCTTTGCTAGAAAAATCTGACAACTTTTCTTTCGCCTTTATGTCATTGCAACCCCATATTATTGGCTTTATCTGAGCATGAAATTCTTCATCACTCTCAGAACAAGATGCAATAGCCGTATTAAACACTATTAAAAACAGTGGGAGATTTATCCTAATTTTACAAAACATATCAAACATGATTTTTCTCATTCAAAAGAAATATTGCGGTTAGTAATAGTACCAATGCACCATGTGTTAAGAAAACAGTAAACACCGAAGAGCTAATAAACGAGAATATAACTAATACGAACAAGCCCACATATTTAGAAGGAATTCGTAAACTGTTTAAAACAGCAAAATACGTAGCAACCAAAAAAATATTTATCAATACTCCCCAAGTACCCAAGTTCATATAACCTTCCGAAATAAGTCCGTTATTAGCCCCCATGTCTGGTTGTTTAAAATATGCTTCTCCGATAAGATTTACATGAGGCACATCATAGGGATACGCAACGAAACGCTTTAGAATAGATTCTGACCAGTAAAGTGGCGTATCTTGAAAAAAATCGAGATAACAAATATCTAATAAAGCTGGCAAAAAATGTATTCTTCTAAAGGAAAGTATCCAAGGATAATCAATGTTTGCCATTGCCAAAAGACCGAACAATAGAATGCCGATACCCGAATATTTAATGATGAATTTAACGCTTTGAGCGTAGCTGAATTTATAAAAGGCCAACACCACTATGAGACCGACATAAACTGTTTTATGCGCTCCGAACAAGTAAAATAGAACTAAATAAAATATGCCTACTAATAGCCAAACTTTTTTCTTTAACTCCAATGAAAAAATAATAATCAATGGAATAATAATCTTGGTGAACACAGAATAACTATACCCGAAATAGGAGTTTGACAATTCAGCCATGGCAGATCGGGTCTCATACACGTCTATTAGTAGAAGATTTTTTAGGTTGATGAAGGGGCCATAAATCAAAAGATAGGGCACAATACCAATCGTAGTAATAAGGAGCAGGAAATATAATGCTTGTGCTTTATTAAATACTGGTATTTTATTAAAGTTCAGGCTAACTTTTGAAAATAAAAAAAACGTCCAAAATAGCACTTGGTGATATAGCATCAACTTTAAAGGATACATGTTTTCAGAAGTGAAGGCAATCAGGGATGGGATGGTCAAAAGCGCAAAAAAAAGAGATAAGATGATAAAGACCAGTCTTTTTTTATTAATCAAGTTCAAAAAATAGAGATTGATGAAAAAAAATATCGTTGCAAACACAAATCTTATAAAAGAAAAATCAAATTCCGTATTATTAAGATGGGCAATATAATTCCAATAAAAATAGTCCTTAATCTTATAGTGGTAGAGGGCCATCAATAAAAAGAAGTACAAAACAAAATAATGTCTTACGTACAATTTTAACTTCATGACGCTCGCTCCCCTCCTCTAGAAATAGTTAGTACGTAACAAGTCACAAATGAAAAGAAAGAAATACCGGAGAATCGGTGAAATAAACTCTCAAAAAACGAATTTATAAAAAGTATAGTAACAAGTGTTAGGGTAAAGCCCCAAACATAGTTGTCCTTAAAGCCGATTTTAAACATGATATAAAAGATAACTCCTAAGGTAAATAAAGAAGGAATCCCATTTTCTAACCAGGTTTGTAACCAAAGATTGTGTGCGTTGTGGCTTTCTTTAAGCGGAAATACATATTCCTTCTGCATATACATTTCATTCAACTTACCTTGGATATCACCGACGCCATAGCCTAAAATAGGTTTTTCTTTGATTAAGGTAATCGCGGCATCCCAACTAAGTAAGCGTGTTGTAAAGCCGTAGCGGGCGTTTTTATTTATTGTCAATTCACCTTCGGCAACTCTCCGTAAGCTTTCACGCGTTCTAGGGTTCATCCAAACAAAAGCACCTATCACAACACCCACAATAATAAAGCTAGCCCATTTTTTATAAATAGATTTCTTTACACTAATTAATCGAACTAATAAAATGGTTCCAAACACACTTATAGCGGCTTTATTAGATATGAGAAATAGCAATACGATAAAAAACAGGGTCAATAATATTCTTGCTTTCTTAGCAACTACGTCTGGGCGAAATATCACTATGGTCAAAGCAACAGAAACGTATAGGGCATAATATACGGTCTGATGGAATATTGAAAAGAAGTCTCCAAAATAATAATTACCCCCATAAAGTATGGATTCAATCGCGCCTTTTCCGTCAAGCACATTTGGGGCAAATATCATGGTTTCCCCGTTGAAACTTATGGAACGGTATGTTGCAAATATTAAAAGTAAAACTCCTGACAATGTTACCCCGTAAATAAGGGCCTTAAGCATATTCTTTCTTTGAATCAAAGTATAGCCATGCAAAAAGAAAATTAGAGGAAAAACAAAAAAAGATAATTTGGTTTCCAAAAAACCCAATGATGGGGTTTTAGAAGTTAGAAGGCCAATTAGATATAACACATAAAATAATGGCAACATTAACAAAAGCCGATTTTTCACGAGTGTAGTTTTGTCAAAACTTAGTAGTGACAACAGTGCCCACAGAATCAAGGCAATTGTTGCGATTTTTTGATGAAAGGGCACCAAAAAAACATATAACAGGGCGCCATAATAATAACTTTTTTTAAGGGTTGACCTTTCCATTTTTTAAAAATACAGCTACTAAATAAATATCTTCAGAATTTCACGCCAAATTTTTGCGCCCACACGGCAATATTAAATAGTTTCCATAATACTAGGTCATCAATGGTTACGTCTAACTTTTCAACATCAACAAATGCATTAATAAAAGCAGATTCCTTTATTTTTTTCAAAAAATCATCTTTATCAGAAAGCCATGTTTTCGTTGGAGCTTCAAATCCAAATTTATTTCGGCGCCATACAATTTCATCTGGCAATCTCCCTTTTGCAGCTTTACGTAAAATATATTTCGACCAGCCTTCGTGCATCTTGTATGAAAATGGTAAGGAATAAGCTAATTCAACCACTTTGTAATCTACAAATGGTACACGGGTCTCGATAGAAAAATGCATTGAATTACGGTCTTCATATTTCAATAGTTTTTGCATTTGAATTTTAGTGATTTCGTATTCTTGCAGCGTACCGATATCTTTGTTTGCCTTTGCAATTTCTCTAAGCAATGGTTTGTTAATATATTTCTTAAACGGTGACTTTATATAATGATGTCTTTTCAATTGTCTTGCGGCACGTATTGAGGCGTTATTAAAATATATATTATATAGCAGTAAATCTTTCAAAGAGAGTTTTGAATTTTTCGCAATCTTTAATGCACTACTTATTTTCTTAAAAATATTGGGCTGTTGGTTTATAAAAGCAGTGTAATACCTTTCATATCCTAGTAAACTTTCGTCTCCACCCTGACCATCTAGTAATACGGTACAACCTTCTTCCTTTGCTTTCTTCATTACAAAGTAGGCCATAATGATAGATGGACTTCCAAAAGGTTCCTGTTGTATTTCTATAACTTGATCAACCGCTTTTAAAAAATCATCCTTCGTTGGTTCTGTAATTTTCCAATCCAATTTTGCAGCTTCTACAACCATTTCTGCAAAGTGGGACTCATCATTCTTTCTTTCAATCGATTTTGCAGTAATTGCCGTAAATCGATCTCCACTTTGTTCTCTATATTGTTGTGAAGCGGTTGCGGCGATGTATGAGCTATCCATTCCACCACTTAAACAGGTTCCTACTTTTACATCAGACCGTAATCGAAGCGCTATAGCTTCATCCATAGTTGTTCGAAACTGCTCCACAGCATCATCAAAAGAGAGTAGTTCAAATTTCTTGTTGGGTATTAGCTGATAATATTTTTCAATCTTATAAGTTCCATTTTGCGTATCTAATACTAGATTATGCCCTGGATTTAGAGACAGTATATCTTCAAAAAAGGTATATTCATTATGATGCAGATAACCCAAATACAAAAAGTCGAACAAGACCTGTTTGTGTACTTTACAATCGTTTAATTGGATAAGTAATTGTCCAATTTCAGAACCAAAAAAGAAAGATTCATCATTCTCATAATAATACAACGGCTTTATTCCAAACCTATCTCTACTTAAGAAAATCTTGTCTTTATTCTTATCAAAAATAGCAAAGGCCCACATACCATTGAAGCGTTGCACACAGTCCTCTCCCCACGCCTGATATGCTTTTAAAATTACCTCGGTATCCGTTTTGGTTGTAAATACAAAACTTTGGCCTTCCAGTTCTTCCCGAAGTTCGATGTAGTTGTAGATTTCCCCATTATAGGTAATTACCAAATCATCTTTCTGCATAGGCTGATGTCCTGCTTGGCTCAAGTCAATAATGGCCAGCCTTCGATGGCCAAAACCTACGTTGTCATACACAAAATGTCCTTCTCCATCGGGACCACGATGCTTAATAACATCGGTCATTACTTTTAGTTCGGCCAAACTGACCTGAGATTTATCATTTTTTACTATTCCCGCTATCCCACACATAATCAGTTAGTTTTAAATTTTTGAAGTACTTGTTTCTGCATGAAGAAATAAAGTGTGTACAAAAGAACCTCATGTATAGTATAGACTATTAAGGTTGGTTCAATTGGTAATTGAAAATAAACTACTGTAAAATATAGAGTTGTTAGAGTAGTGAAAAAATATCCTATCTGCCAAAAAGATAACAACTTAAGTTGATGTGTAGCATTGAATATCGATGATAATGGACTTGCCCATAATTTTGCCCAAAAAGCTATACCAAGAATTACCGCAAACTTTCCTGAGATAATCCAATTATTCCCATAAACAAAAGCAAATATGGCCTCCCCAAAAAATAATAATACCATGGCGATGACCCCCCCTATAAGAAAAAGAGCTGCTGCCGAACCTAAAAATAACTTTTTGGCTTGGGCATAAGCTTTGTCGTTAAAAAATCCTGTAATTTTTTGATAGAAAACGTCTCTAAAGGAAATACCTATAAGCGCTATGGGAGCAATTAAAATCATATTGGTCAATCCCAAATAACCCAAAGTTTCTTCCGAATAATATCGTCCCACAAAAAAAATAAGCGCTTGTAATGAAAAAATATCCAATAGAGAAGGTAAAATAGTAACCTTGGGGTAATCAATATACTTCTTTGCAACTACCTTCAATTTCTCGAAATCGGAATTCAAATTCAACTTTACCTTTAGAAAGGGTATAGAAGCTAGTACCCCAATCATCTTACCCAATATTAAGCCGGAAAATAGGAGTCCGAAAAATGATAGTACAACACTAAAGATAGCTGTACTGGCAGTTTGGACAATTTTTGCAATGGCATTAGTCCTAAAAAGCTTTCTTCTAACCGATAAGTACAATGCAATATTATATATACCAAAAATAGCTACATAAAGAGGAATAGCAAACCAAAGATTACCAAGGGCATAAAATTGATTTAACTCCTTAAAAAAAATCGTGAAAATGACAAATAAGAAACCATTATACAGCAGCACCAGCCAAAAACTAAGTTTTCCAATATTCAATGCCTCTGAATCTTCCTTTGGAATTACCATCGCATAAAAATATCTGCCGCCATTTGGCACTGTCAAGACAGCAACAACCGCCATGAACATTGTAAAAGTGGCAAAGCTTGTTTCTGGATATAAACGAGTAAGTAATGGAGATATTAAAAAAGGGATTAACTGGGCTATCCCCGTACCAATCAGTTGAATAGATATATTACTAAAATATTCAGATTTTAATTGGTTCAGTAGTCTTTTCAAATTTCAATTTCTAGGGTGTCATGACATGGTAAAATCAACTTCGCGATAAAAAGGAATGATACTCCCCTTTCAAGCCAACTGGAACAGAATTCCGAATATCATGCACAATTTGTATAGCTGTTCGGGCAGCCTCAAGACCATACCCCTTACCGCTCAAAATATCTTCATAGACCATGGTATGCAGATCTGCAAAACCGCCGCTAAATTCCAATTCTTCCCCGTCTATAGTTATGGAACGGAAAGTGGTCTGCCCTTTTTCTTTAATTTCCTTTGGTAAGTGTTCTGAATTAATGGACAAGAACCAGCGCACGCGGGCGTTCTCGAACTCCAGATACCCTGCTGCACGATCCTTTTCATGCACATGGACGATATTCTCTTGCACATCTCCAAAAATCCAGGACAACATATCATAAAAATGCACACCAATATTGGTAGCAATGCCACCAGACTTACTATGGTCCCCTTTCCAAGAAGTGTAATACCAGTGCCCACGAGAGGTTAAGTAAGTAAGGTCTACCTCAAACTTGGTGTCCTTTTTTGCATTTTTAACCTTTTCTTTGAGTGCTATAATACTTGGGTGTACTCGCAGTTGCAGGATATTATAGATTTTTTTGCCCGTATTCTCTTCTACCTTTTTAAGCTTATCTATGTTCCAAGGATTAAGCACCAAGGGCTTTTCGCAGATGGCATCGGCACCGGAGCGCAAGGCAAAGCGAATATGGGCATCGTGCAGATAATTGGGCGAACAAATACTTACAAAATCCAAAAATTGGTCTTTTTCATATTTTAGTTTCTCTATATGACGATCAAATCGTTCAAATTCTACAAAGAAATCGGCATTGGGAAAATAGGAATCAATTACACCAACACTATCTCCCTTGTCAAAAGCGGCAAGTAAATTATTATTAGTGTCCTTTATTGCTTTCATGTGCCTTGGAGCAATATAGCCACCTGCACCGATCAATGCGAAATTTTTCATTTTAGTGATTTTATCAAAGTTGTGCTTATATAATCTATTTCTTGGTTTCGCAACGATGGTGTTATAAGTTGCACAAACCTATAGTCATATGCTAAGCGATTCTGGTTACCATATTATTTTCAAGCCGATATTTTTGACCGCTTTCTTGGCAAACGGCTTCGTTTTGTTCGTTAAATTTTAATCTATGCCCATACTCACCAACCCAACCTATTTGACGGGCCGGGTTACCGACCAAAAGCGCAAAGTCGGGAACACCTTTCGTGACTACCGCACCGGCACCTATAAAGGCGTATTCACCAATGTCATTTCCGCAAACAATGGTAGCGTTGGCGCCAATAGAAGCCCCTTTTTTGACCACCGTTTTAGCGTATTCATCCCTTCTGTTTATAGCGCTCCTGGGGTTTATTACGTTGGTAAATACCATGGAAGGGCCCAAAAAAACATCGTCCTCACAGATAACACCTGTGTAAATGGAAACGTTATTCTGAATTTTTACATTATTGCCCAATACAACTTGGGGCGAAACTACTACATTCTGTCCAATATTACATTTTTGTCCAATAACGCAGTTAGACATGATATGAGAAAAGTGCCATATTTTTGTACCCTCCCCAATTTTGCAGTCTGCATCAATTACGGCAGTTTCGTGGGCATAAAAATTTTGAGCCTGCATATTATTTACATCTTAAGATTAAATTCTTTAGGATTTTAAAACAAAAGTACGATAATTCTTAACCCTAAAAAGTCTCCTTTATCCATGCTCTTATTTTGTGCTAAAAAAATGAAGATGCTCTCCGTTTTAGTTGTTAGGTTATAAATGGCAACTACACCTCAATTACCCCTAAAATATTTAGTTTTCAGCTCCATTCATACTTGAGGTTTTTCATTAAAACTAACCTGTCGTTGATGCCCTGAATATAATAATCAGTCTATTCCAGACCCATTAAATACTCCCCATAACCACTTTTGAGAAGCGGTACGGCCAGTTTATGAAGCTGCTCCTTGTTAATATAACCCATGCTATAAGCGGTTTCTTCAATGGCACCAATTTTTAACCCCTGCCTTTCCTCTATGACCTGAACAAATTGGGAGGCCTGCATCAGGGATGTAAAGGTGCCAGTATCTAACCAAGCAATTCCTTTGTCCAATACACTTACTTTTAAACACCCAGCATCCAAATAGGCTTTGTTTACATCGGTAATTTCCAATTCTCCCCGTTTGCTAGGTTTTATATTCTTTGCAATATCTATGACATGGTTATCGTAAAAATAAATGCCGGGAACGGCATAGTTGGACTTTGGCGAAAGCGGTTTCTCCTCTATTGAAGTGGCATTGCCATCCCCGTCAAAATCGACCACCCCATATCTTTTGGGGTCGTTTACGTGATAGGCATAAATGATACCGCCGTCCGGATCATTGTTTTCTCGCAGTAAATCGGAAAGACCGGAGCCATAAAAAATATTATCACCTAAAATAAGCGCTACTTTATCCTTACCTATAAATCCCGCTCCAATGATAAAGGCCTCGGCCAAACCTTTGGGTTCGTCTTGCTCAGCATAGGTAAAGGAACATCCCAATTGCGAACCGTCCCCAAGCAGCTTCTTAAATACTGGCGCATCCATTGCCGTTGTGATGATCATAATGTCCTTGATTCCTGCCGACATTAGGGTGGAGATAGGATAGTATATCATTGGCTTGTCGTACACCGGCATCAACTGCTTGCTCATGGTCAATGTCAACGGCGCCAAACGAGTACCGGATCCCCCTGCCAAGACTATTCCTTTCATGTGTTTGTTTTATTATTGTTCTTGTCTTTTTGATTTTAAATTTTGCCGTATTTATCCAAATACCAAGTAACAGTCTTCATCAATCCGGAATCAAAACTTTCCCTTGCGCTCCATCCCAATTCCATTTTGCTTTTTGATGCGTCTATGGCATATCTAAAATCGTGACCCTTTCTATCAGCTACAAAGGCAATTTGTTCGCTGTAACTTCCATCACGTCTTGGTTGTACCTTATCTAAAATGTTACAAATCTTTTTTGCTATCCCTATATTCGTGAACTCGTTATTGCCGCCTAAAAGGTAGGTCTCCCCAGACCTTCCGCTGTGAAATGAAGTATTAATACCTTCGCAATGATCTATAACATAAAGCCAGTCCCGAACATTTGTTCCTTTACCGTAAATAGGTATGCTTTGAAGGGCTAATGCTCTTTTTATAATGGTCGGTATTAATTTTTCATCGTGCTGCTTGGGGCCAAAATTATTGGAGCAGTTGGTCGTAACAACGTTTAGACCATAGGTATGATGATAGCTTCGCACCAAAAAATCAGATGCAGCCTTGGAAGCACTGTAGGGGCTATTAGGGGCATAGGACGTTTCCTCCGTAAAAAACCCTGTAGCTCCCAAACTACCATAGACCTCATCGGTCGAGATATGATGAAACCGTTTGTACTCATTATTTTCTCCCCAATGCTTTCTTGCAGCTTCCAGCAACGTGAAAGTCCCCTCTATATTGGTTTTAATGAAACTGTCCGGAGCGGTAATGGAATTATCTACATGGGACTCGGCCGCAAAATGAATTACGGCATCAATACTATATTCCTTAAAGATGTTTTCTACAAGTCCTTGGTCACAGATATCTCCTTTAATAAAGTTATAGCTGCTTGAGTTTTCTAATCCCCTGAGATTGTCCAAGTTTCCTGCGTAGGTAAGGCTGTCCAGGTTTATGACGCCATAAGCCTCATTTTTGTCCAGAAAAAAAGGAATAAAATTACTTCCTATGAAACCTGCCCCGCCGGTAACCAGCACCGTTTTCTTTTCGTTGGAAAAACTCATTTATCGTATTTCTGAGGCTTTGTTATTAAGATATCTCAAAAATGAAACCAAAAAGAAAATTCCAATCAAACCTAAAGGCACAAGCACTATTGCCTTAGCAAAGAAAGATGTCTGAACGGGCTGGGGCTTACCGAAGTTAATGACTTTTATAATCTCGTTGCGGTCTTCCAGTTCTATCTTTTTAGACTCAATATCCCGTATCAGGCTATTCTTCAGATCAAACAAACCGGTTATGTTCACCGTTTCCTTATTATCCAGGACAATCCGCTCATTTCCCGCAGATGCGTTGTTTTCTCCCATATTTTTGGCATAGTTGGAGATAATTTCATCTACTTGCTTTAAAAGCTGTTTATTTTCCTCTATTCTTGAGGTCGCATTTGTTCTATAAATGGTGATGAGTCCTTGAAAATAAGCGTTACCGTTAATATAGTTCATGATTTTTTCTGCAAAATCCTGCCCCTGAGCGGCATCCTTGTACAAAAATAGGATTCTGTGGTTAAAGGAACTCTTATTCTGCAGTTCCGCCCTAACAATATCGGAAATGGCCTCTGTATTTTCAAAACTCTGTAACAGTTCCAAGTACTGGCTATCACCCTCATCACCTCCATCGGATTTTACCTTGCTTATAGAAACCTCCAAACCTTCAAAACTGATATCTGCTAATCCAATGGACTCAAAAAATACAGTATCCCTAGCACCTAGGTTCGCCTGTATCTCATCTATCACATCGTACAGGTAATTCTTACTGTCCAATTGGGGCCTTACGATGACCTCCGTCTTCAACTTTTTAGAAATAATCGTGCTTAGGCCATACCCAATCCCGGCACCTACTATCACTAAACCTAAAAGGATTACGGCATTTTTCTTCAAATACAGAAATGCCCTTAAAAAGGCCCTAAACAAGTTATTGAATCCGTTCCCGATCATCCGGAACAATTGTCCCAAATCTATTTCGTCCGAATTGTTTTGTTGGTTTGGTACTTCTTTTTCTGCCATTGCCCCCTATGAGTTAAAAATCTGTTTTAAAATTTTGTCCGTTATCAAATATGTCGGTTTTACACCGGTAGTCCCCAATCCGCCTGAAGCTAATGTGCTACCCGTTTCCAAAGGATTATCCGAGGCGTAATAGGCATATCTTACTTTTACATCTTCCCTGATGCTTTTCCTTATTTTAGAAGCGGACTGTATCGCTTTTTGATAGTGTACGCCTTCCATTTCCAAACCGATCACGCTCCAGGTAGACCTGTGAAAAAATCGTAGGATATCCTTGTTCTGCAACGAGGTGCCTAAAACGGTTACCATGGTGCCTTCAAAGACTTTTAGCCCGTATCCCTTAAAGTCTTCTGCGCACAGCTCGTTCTCAAACGGGTAATTATCTGCAGTACCCTCAAAAATATGCGCGGAAGGAATCATTAAATCGCCTTTTCCACCTTCCAATATTCCGGCCTTGCCCATAATGGAAATAGATGCTACGTCCAAGAACACCAATTTCTTCTTTTTGGTCTCAAAGGGTTTCAACAATTCGTCAATAGTTTCGTATGCCTGTTCCCCAAAAGCATAGTCCATAACAAATATAATGGGTTTTTCCTCATTGGGTTCATCCTTAACATCATAACAGCAAACGCCTGGCCCAAATTTTGTCAAATCAAAAATCTGTACATCTATATTGGTGCCAGAAGTGTCGTCCAAAGAAATCATCCCATTCTCTTGAGCGACTTTCGTTACCTTATCTCTTAGTTCTTGGTTTTCTGAGCTACTCAAAGCCTTATAAATATCGAGTGAATCGCTGTCTTCAAAGTCATCCACAAGTGCTTTTTTGGCGAACAGGGAATTCATAACGCTGTGCATGTTCGCAGAAATAATGTGTATGGGCCGGCCTAGAAGTCCGTTTGCCTTTAAAGTTTCCTTTATATTATTGGCCCAGCGATCACCGTGTATATGATGCCCCAATCTTTCCCGCAAAAGAGAACTAAAGGTAACGGTGCGTTTTTCACCGGTAATTTCCTCTTCCAGCGATAATTTTCCCAACCAATATATTATTTTAAGAAAACGCTCCGGGTTATCCTCGGTTCTGAACTTCCCGTACACCTCTAGAATCTCTTCAAAAGATCGTCCTAGAATATTTGCGGTATGTATGAGGGCGATTTCCCGCTCCTCTTGGGTAATCTTGTCTTTTTGTATAGTTGCCTCCAGTTTGGACCAATCCCGTATGGTCTTTTCCGTATCGGGTATCAAAACGCGTTTGCATATTTTATCGGATTCTATGAACAGAAAAGTCAAGTGGGTAAGAATATCGTAAATATCCGATCTTCCACGTGTAATTTCAATATTCATTTGTTCCTCATCTATCCGATAACAATTACGTCTTCGTTTTGGTGGAATAATGGGTTCGATATGGGAAATTTTATAACCTTCATCAGAAGTAAGGTTGATGAACTTGCATTCCTCTATTCCGGCAGGCAACCTTTCCAGCACATACACCAATCCGTTCAGCTCTGCCTTCGCTTCTGCAACGGAACCGTAAATTTCCGGCCGCAACGCCAAAAGTGCATTTTTGAGTGCCTCTCCGGAAACGCCATTGGGTTTGTAAAAGCCCCGGTTAAAAAGATGCCGCATGGTCACGTACATACGTTCTATGGCATTGGTAGATTCTTGGGCGCGTGAAGGTGCTAACGATTTTCCCATTTAAATATTTCGAACAAAATTACAATTAATATTTAAGTTGCAACCACTTGGTTTTTAGTCCGCTTTATAGGTTTTTAGTCCATCTGCCAACTTTCTATCGTTGGAGAGGCGCTGCACCTTGTTCTGCCCGCCCAGCTTGCCTATAGATTTCATGTAGTTCCGGAATCCGCCCTGCTTTATGGGTGTAATCTTTAAGGTCTGCAATATTTTTCCGGATATCAAGTCGTTGTAATAGCTATTCTGGTCTTGTAGCGCTTTATCCAGCACTTGCGCAAAAAGGGCTATGTCCTTAGGCTCATTTTCAAACTCTATCAACCATTCATGGTAGGGCTGTTCCTGGTTCTCCGGTGTAATCTGTGGGGCTACCGTGAACTCGTTCACGCGTGCGCCGGATTTTTCGGTGGCCAGCAGCATGGCCTCTTCTACTTCCTTGGCAATTACATGTTCCCCAAAGGCTGAAATAAAATGTTTGATTCTCCCAGACACCACGATTTTAAATGGCTTCAAAGAAGTAAACCGAACGGTATCTCCCAAATTATAGGCCCAAAGTCCTGCATTGGTAGATATAATCATGACGTAATCAAGGTCTCTGACTACATCCTTTAAGGTAAGACGTTTCCTGTCCTCGGAGAAAAATTCATCCGCTTTTATAAACTCGTAAAAGATTCCGGAGTTTAGGAGTAACAGCAAACCCTTGTCCTTTTGGGAATTTTGATAGGCAAAAAAGCCTTCGCTGGCAGGAAATAGTTCTATACTGGCAACGCGGCGGCCAATAAGGCTCTCAAATTTTCTCCTGTACGGTTCGTAATTTACGCCGCCGTAGATAAAGAGTTCAAAGTTCTTAAACAGCGCTCCAATATTCCTACCGGTCTTTTCCTGTAGTTTTTCAAAATACATCTGCACCCAAGACGGTATTCCCGCAATCACGGTCATATCCTCGTCCTTGGTCTCCACCACCACGGCATTTACCTTGGTTTCCCAATCGTCTATACAATTGGTCTCCCAGCTTGGCAATCTGTTCTTTTGAAGATAGTTGGGAATGTAGTGTGCGGCTATTCCCGAGAGTCTCCCCAGTTTAATGCCGTTCTTTTCATTGAGCTCCGGACTGCCTTGTAGAAAAATCATTTTACCGTTTACAAAATCCGCCTTCCCGGTTTCATGAATGTAATGCAGCATGGCATCCCTGGAGGCTTGCACCTGATATTTTATGGATTCCTGGGTTATGGGAATGTACTTGGCGCCGGAGGTGGTGCCCGAGGTTTTTGCAAAATACAAGGGTTTACCGGGCCAAAGCACATCGCTTTTTCCGTCCACGACTTCGTTTACATAGGACTTTAATTCCTCGTAATCCCTTACAGGCACTTGCTTTGCGAAATCTTCAAAAGAGCGGATGGCAGCAAAATCATGGTCGGTTCCAAATGCAGTGTGGGTCGCTTGGTCTATTAAGCCCCTAAAAACACGCTCTTGTGTTTGAATTGGGTTATTGACCCATTTTAAGGTCTTTTTATAAATATAGGTTGCAAAAACCTTCGCGGCAATAGCTTTTAAGGACATAGTAAATTAATTAAAGTCGATGAAGTCCAACGGATTTACGGGATTTCCGTTGTCCCAAAGTTCAAAATGCAAGTGCGGCCCTGTTGAAAGTTCCCCCGTATTCCCTACCGAGGCGATAACTTCTCCACTTCGCACTACGGTGCCCTGGAATTTGGCCAGCGACCCGTTGTGCTTATACACACTTAGCAGTCCGCCGTCATGCTCTAGGATGATGACATAGCCGGTGTCCGCCGTCCATTCCGAAAAAATTACGGTGCCGTTGGCCACCGCCTTTACCGGAGTATCCATTGGGGCTACTACATCTACGGCATAATGCCTTTCTTTTACGTCAAAGGGCATGGAGACCGTCCCCGTTATTGGAGGGAACAAGACAAGGTTCCTTTCGTCCAGGTTTCTTTCGAATAAATTATATTTATCCTCAAGGGCGACCTCCGCCCGCAAGAGCGAATCCTGCTTTGTGGGCGTCAGATCTATAGAGGCGGGGTCCAACTTAAACCTTTGGAACAGGGAATCCCTGTTTACCTCGTTATTCTCTATATCCCCTTTCAGCACCATCCGAATATTATCCAAATACTTATTGGTATAGTTTAGGGTTCTCACTAAGGAATCCGTTTTATAGGTAAGTTCCGTTGCCTGTCTCTTTAATTTTGTGGACGAATATCCTGGGATATATTCTCTCAGCGGGGTAAACGCAATCAGTAAAATAGTAAGGCCAATAAGCGCTATCATGAACAAAGATGCGGTCACAAAAACGTTTAACCTGCTTAGTTTAAAGGAGATTTTTTCTTCAAAAGTGCTTTCGTTAAGTATCACAAGACGATACTTATGCAGCAGTTTACGCTTTATTTCCTTTCTCTTTTTAACTTTTTTGGCCATTGAAACAAAGATAACCTTAGTAATGAAGATACGTTCAATTCCTATAAAAAATATAACATTTTGGCCCTCAATGAATTTTTATGTACCCTGCCTGGAAGCGCGTGCTATCCGAAGTATTTTTATCCGGAGAATTACATACGTTAATATTCTAGTAAAATCAGCCAGTTTTTATTACCTTCGTATAAGCTTTAAAAGATATTGATATGACTTTTTCAAATATAATGCTGGTCATTGGTCCATGGCAAATCGCCATCGTAGTATTAGTTGTGCTTTTGCTTTTTGGGGGAAAGAAAATCCCTGAACTGATGCGCGGCCTTGGCAGTGGCATCAAAGAATTTAAGGATGCTTCCAAGGAGGATGATAAAATAGACGAAACTAAAAAAGACTAAATACTGTCTTTTTTGAATTGTCAACGCTATAATCTATGATTATGGCGTTTTTTTGCGTGATAAAGTTGCCGTTTTATGGATATACTCATGCTTAATGATAACCCGAAAATTTTGACAAATTTTATTTTTTTCTTTGCCTAGGCAAAATTATAAAGCATAGCCATAGCTACGGTTTATAATTTTAACGACGGCAAAGGGAAAAAGAAAGAGACAAAAACTCGGGTTTTCATTTGGCAGGAGTATATTACGGAAGATGTCCTTCAAAATGTCCATGTTGCGTAATTTTTATGGCGGACCGCCCTGTGTGTACATCTCCATGTTTCATCCGCAACAGGTGTTGAACTGTGGGTCTGTGATAAGTGAGGTTTAAGGGAATTGCTCTTAAAATTTCGGAACCGTGACAGGTCTAGACGAAAAATCATAGCGTAGCATTAAGGTCTATATATACTCATGCTTAATGATAACCCGAAAATTTTGACAATTTTATTTTTTTCTTTGCCTAGGCACGACACAGCGAAAGCTGTGGGCGAGCCGTAGCTACGGTTTATAATTTTAA
>Ga0306871_1000191_pt1 | contig 24285 bp, 25 predicted proteins | sample AntRauMeHopE1497_FD_190447 | JGI IMG/M metagenome (GOLD analysis project Ga0306871, IMG submission 190447) | Saline lake microbial communities from Rauer Islands, Antarctica - Metagenome Hop E1 #497 (v2) (version 2) | ecosystem: Environmental > Aquatic > Non-marine Saline and Alkaline > Saline ... | reverse complement strand
AAATAATTTAAATAATGAGATTAATTTCTATGAATAGATAAGTATTGAGATCAAACGGTGAAAATAGAAGCTTTAAGAAGCTAAGAGATTCTTTTGAATACGCTAGAATGTTAGAATAACATCTTCTATACAAAAGAAATCAACTGGTTACTAGATAATGATATGTACATATATTTACTATTAATTGTAGGTTGCAACTCTGTAAGTAGTCAGATGAGGCTATTTTCTCAAGAGTTTTATAATTAACTAGACAAAATGTAAATAATTGTAAATCCACCCCCCCCCTTAAGATTTATCGATCTAGTTTGTAATTTCGATGTGAGTGGTCAATCAATTTTGATTTCTCTCATTAATCATTAATAAATCCCTAATATTATGAATTACCTTATCTTACTAGTGTCCATAAACTTATGGTCATTTAATACCCTACCTAATGATGTTGACAATACTAGCTTATTTACTGCATCAACAGAAATTGCTGTTACTGTATATACTACATCAGTAGCTGAAATTGAAACTGCTGCAGCATTAAATACACCTATTCCATGTTGGTCTATGGCTAAAAGGAATTTTAATTATTCCTATGTAGACTGTTCAACTTGTACTTCAAGAGATGGCTGGAGACCTGAAGGTCCGGTTGGTGATTGCATCCCTTCTCCAGGTGGTGGCGGAACTACACCAGTCATTGGTGGTTAAATAAATTCTAACCTTATACAGCTAGCATTGTCTGCTAGCTGATCTATTTGTACCATTATGAATAAGTTTACAAAGATCTTCATATTACTCATTTACCCATTCTTTCTGTTTGGTCAGACTAAGATAAGTGAAATAGATGTTTGGGATTATCATATTGTTGATCAAATAATGATTATTTCAAGCGAATATGAACCTGTTTTTAGAGTAATTGACATAAATACAAGTAAACAAATTGCTGGATTCGGTCAAATTGGTAGAGGGCCTGGTGAGATAAATAGACCTGGTCAATTTAGTATTAGAAAATTACCCTCAAACAAGATTCAAATATATCAAGTAGAGTTCGAAACAAATATCTTTAAATCTTTTATATTTGATTTCGCTAGCTTAACTGCTACAGCACAAGATGATATTTTACTACCTAAAGATTTTACTGGTTTGTTTGGTGAAGAACTAATCCAAGATAGTTTACTTGTTGGCTCTTTTGATGATTTCTTTTATAAAAAAAGGCATGGTAAAAGGTCTTTGATTATTCACAATCTTAAATCAAATACATTTAATGAAGTAATTCTTTATTCATTAAAAAGTGACCCATTTGATTTTACCGCAGAATTAAACGTTAATTCAAGATCTTTAGTATATAATCCATATAATAATGAAGTTGTAACACTTACATTGGCGAGTAATATTATTGAAAATGTTAAGATAGAAGACATAAAATATTCAATAAACTATTTAGATTCGGATACACCAATAGTAACCAGTATTGATCCTCAAGTATTTAACTCTGATGACTATCTAGATAGGTACTCACAAATTGGAATAGTAAATAAGCAATATTATACTTTACAAAACACATTTGAGAATGGTATACCTAAAAATATTATATCTTTATATGATAACAACTATAAAAAAACTGTTACTAAAATACTAGATGTAGGTTATCATTTTAATGTTTGTAGAGAAAATAAACAGAAAAATACTTTAGTTTTGTATAGCTATGAAGGCGATGGCTTCTACGAACTTCCTATTAAAGATGGTGTAATTGGTGAGCTAAAGCCTTTTTTGCGTGATTAAATAGGGTTTTAGTGAAATTTATTAAAGAATGTAAAATCCCCCTCCCCCTTAAGATTTATCGATCTAGTTTGTTATTTAAAAGAGAGTAGTCAATTAATTTTGAGTTCTCTCATTAAGTATTAATAAATCCCTAATATTATTATGATATACCTACTTAATATACTGCTGTTACTTAGTCTCAATGACTTTACTGGTAATAGTTCAGACCCTATAAAAGTTATTGTGATTAAAACTGAGACTAAACAGATTATAGCATCAAATGAAAACAAAACCTTAGTTATATTTAATGATATAAACGAGCTAACATCTCCTAACATAAATATTCATAACGTAGTAAAACCATGTGTATTATCTGAAAATGAACCAGTTGAAAACAATAGCTCTGCAATAGCACCTTGTTAAGGTGAATATCGTCACTGTGGAGACGGAGTTTTCAAATGTGTACAAGTATCTTATGGCCTTTTCGCTTGTTGTTATATGCCTGAGAAATGCCCTATATTTGAATAACATAAAATAAAAAAATTAACTAATGCTACGCTCACTATTACTAATTACTTACCTACTCATAAACCTCAATCTTGCATTTTCTCAATCAGTTAATACTACTTTTGAAAGAGAAATAGTTTTAACTGACAGTCTTGCAGAGATCTATAGATCACCACAATCTAAATTTCACTTATTAGATAACGTGCTTTATATGAGTATTGACTCACCCCCTTCTATTGCTGCTTATGATATAAATAGTGGCAAACAATTAGATTATATAGCCTTTGAAGGTCGTGGCCCTAATGAATTAGAGACGCTATATGACTTTACCGTCTCTGACTCACTACTTTTTTTGCTCGACTACACTGGCAAGATATTAAAAATGCAAAGAACACCGTTTAAAGTTTTAGAAAGTAGTACTTATGAGACCATGCGCACAAAGCTAATTCATGGTTTTAATAATCAACTATACGTAGTCAATGAATCACCAGCCGAAGACTATTCCATAGAAGTACTGAATACCAATCTTGATCGACTATCCCTCAAAGCTTTCGACAAAAGTATTCCCCAAAGAACGGAAAATATTTTATTGTCTGCTTTTTCCGATGCTGCTCATATTATTACCAAAGATAATAAGCTAATATATGCCCCTTCTTTTGGAAATATGATTTATACCTACGCAAATAATACATTAGATTCTGTGGATCTAGCTATTCCGGACTTTAAAGTCGGATCGGTGGACGATACACCATTAGGTTCATTTTATACTGACATGAGCTTGATGCAAAAGTTCTTTTCAAATAATAGCATAATTACAGGTATATATAGTACAAATGGTAATTATTTGGTTGAAGTATCGCATTTACATGATAATTATTCGAGAGCTATTGCTTTATTCGATAAAGATTTTAACTATTTATGCTATAGTATGATGAAAGATCAAAGTCGTTATGATGGCACAAAATCACCAAAAATACAGTTCTCTGATAAAGATCATATTTACTATTACAGAGAAGAGTTCAATGATAGTTCAAAACGTACAGATAAAATATTAGCTGTATTTAGCGTTATTTGTAAGTAAACATTATGAATATTCAATTTCAAAGCACCAAATATCAATTCCCGCAAATTACGCTGATAACCGCAGGTATACTTTAATTCTTCTTCAAATAAACCCCTGATCACGCTCTTCTAAGGATTTGAATTTGCTAGAATAGGATTTCCCGTACGCAGTTGAGAGGGTATTCGCAGAATCATTATTTACTATTCACTATTCATTGTTCGCTGTTTGCTGTTCGCTGTTCGCTACATCTCTATTCATTATGTTGTTTAATTATCCTCGACAGCCAAAAATCATAACATAAAATTTAATTAGAAATATTTTTTTTAACCTCATTAGTAATCGTCATGTTTTTTTTTATTCTGGTTTTAACCACTAAATAAACCCATATTGTACTATGATATACCTTTTAAACATAATTCTATTGCTTGGTCTTAACGATTTCACTGGTGATATTAGCGATCCTTCAAAAGCTACAGTGATAAAAACTGAGACAGAGCAAATAAAGCCTTGCCCTATTGCTGACACAGAAGTTTCTGCTAATAAGTTACAATCCTCGGTTGAATCAATTACAGCAGTAGATAGAGACTGGCGTTTTAGATATAAACAAAATGAATACATATCTGATGAATGCCCAGACGGTTACTTAGTAGTTTGCAATAATTCAGGTCAGAATTGTAGCTCTGTACTTCCAGGTACATGTTTTGATTGGCCAGCAGTTCAAGAATAAACTTAATATCTTCTTATGACTAAAATACTACTTATTTGCTACACTATACTTAGTGTAGCATCTTTATTGCCAGCGCAAAATTCTGAAGTCCGAATTGAAATTGACTACGATGGTAACTTTATGGACACAAAGTTTATTAGTAGAGATAGTTTAATTCTTATTACCGGTTTTCAAAGTACTGTGTCACTATTAATTAATACAAATAATAACAGTGTATCTGCCATAGACCCAAGAATAGATTTTCCAGGCTTCAACTTTATGGCAGTTGAGACGCAGTTCTATGATGATAGGATACTTTATACAAATGGGGGTCCTTGGGGATTTACCATAAGTCTAGATAATAAAGATGTACAAGAGTTAGATCGATTTTTCATGGCACCCAATGATATAGTTAGTGTGCCAAATAAAGACTATTTTTTTGGATTTCATGCAAGAGAGTCAACGCTATTTCCTAAACCTATTCTTATTAAATATAATTATAACGGAATTTCTATTGATACAACGCATTACTTTGATTTTAGACTCCCAAATATACTAAGTAGTTTTGATGAGTTTAATCTAGTACATATAGATGATACCTTCATTTTTACAAACCCTTTAGACAATGAGTTACTTCTTTTTAATATTAATGGAGAATATCTTAGAACTATACCTCTTAAATTTGAAGGTTGGAATACTGTTAAATCTGATATAAAGACAGCTGGAGATTCTCCAAGTATGTTCAGAAATTTCAATACCTCAGAAGCGACTTTTATAAGAAAAATATATAAATTGAATAACAATAATGATGTATTAATTCAATATTATTCTACGAGTAATAGACTATATAACTACTGCATATTAGAAGGAGTTAGCTATACGAGAAAAGCTTGTTTTGATGGTGATGTCTCTAATAAAATAATCGGAGCTATAGCTAATTATCTATACTACATCTCATACGAAGACGATAAAACGTACTTAGTAGGCAAACACATAAGTGAATTTCTTGATTAGGTTTTAAAAGAAACTTTGACCAATTATGTTGAGACTCAGTTGAGTTATTTGGTCTGTTTCATGTAATAAATATAGCTTTTGACCACGAAGTAGTCGCATGATTAATCTCAAATCGTGGCAGTAACCTGGCCACCTCCATGGGATGTTTCTTACAATCAATAGCCAGTCTATGTTATACAAATTTAATGTCGCTCAATTTTAGTATTGTGCCTGTAAAATAAGTACTTAGTTGCTGTTAATGCCCAAGTTTTGAAACTGATCTGTAATTCCTAATAAACATCTCTTTGCGTTTTTGCGGCTTTGCGTTAGTCATTATGGCTTTGCACCCTATATTCTCGTATTTTAACTGCATGATTAGAATAAATAAATATCTTTCTGAAATTGGTTACTGCTCTAGAAGAGAAGCCGATAAACTCATCCAAGCAGGACGAGTACTTATTAATGATTTCACAGCAATAGACGGTAATGACGTATCACCCGGTGATGAGGTGATGGTCGATTTTGAAGTGGTTAACCCAAAAACAACCTCTAAACCTGTTTATATCGCATTTAATAAGCCAAAAGGTTTGGTATGCACTACAGATACTAAACTTGAAAAGAACAATATTGTAGATTATATCCGCCATCAAAAGCGTATTTTCCCCATTGGTAGATTAGACAAACTTAGTGAAGGACTCATTTTCCTAACTAACGATGGTGATATCGTAAACAAGATTTTGCGTGCTGAAAATCGACACGAAAAAGAATATCAGGTTGAAGTAAATAAAGTCATAACACCTGAGTTTATTAATCGCATGGCTTCGGGGATACCTATTTTAGGAACCTACACCAAGCGTTGCGAAGTAAAACAGACAGGTAAACAAAGCTTTACCATTATTCTAACTCAGGGCCTGAATCGCCAGATTCGCAGAATGTGCGAATACCTTACTTACCGTGTTACCAAGCTTATACGCATTCGAATTATGTCGATTAAACTTGATTTACCAATTGGGCATTACCGTGACCTTTCACCAGAGGAAATGGTGTCTATAAATGCATCCATTTCAGGTTCAATAAAAGCACCAAAAACTAAGAGTAAAAGAAGCGATTCACCGTCTAAGGCTAAAGAACCTTTTGCAAAAGCAGGTTCTGACAAAAAAACTGGGACCGCTAAAAAGCCTTTTACTAAAGGAAAGGCTAGACCTGATGCTACTAAGTCATCTGAGCCAAAAAAAGCTAGACGACCTGCCTTTGGTGCCAAAAGTACGGGATCTAGAAGAGATGTAGCCGCACGTAAGGAAGCCGATAACCGCAAAAAGATAGACCAAGATCTACAAAATGCAACGGCTAGTGCAGCTACTGGCGCCACTACAAAGCGAATGAAAAGAACGATAACGGAAATTAAAATCCCTGGCCATAAACCTAGGAAATAAATTTGGCGGATAGCGGAGTTTTTAAAAAATGCTTATACCCTTGTCAAGCTTTTTTAAAAAAAATTATGCCTATAGCTCCGTCATTTGAATGGCATCCATAGTAACAGAAATGCACCAGATTCCGTCATTTGGCCTCCCTCTTGGCATCAGTGATTCCCAAAAAGCCCCCTCATTCCTTCTTATAGACCCACATCTCTAAATCATCGTAACTTTCTAGAAGTGTTGCAGTGCTAAAATGTCCTGAATCTAGTAAATGCTGGTAAGGCGGGAACCAGGTATCCCCTTCAAATGCTTTTTTTACCTTAGTTACATAGAATTCGTCTACAATGGGCAAAAACTGTTCATATAGGCTAACTCCACCAATAATAAAGCATCTAGATGTATTATTATTCTTGAGCGATTCTAGGGCTTTCTCGACCTCTTTAAAGCACTCTACATTATCATAGTTTTTTGTTCTGCTTAGCACAATATTTCTTCTGCCTGGAAGTGGCCTCTGCCCTATTTCCTCAAAGACCCGCCTTCCCATAATAATTGCACAACCCATTGTCACTCGCTTAAAAAATTTGAGGTCTTCAGGGTATTTCCACGGCAAACCGCCTTTAGCCCCAATTAGTAAATTGGTGTCATGCGCTACAATCATCGCTAAAATCAAACGGCAACCTCAAATTTAATAGCAGGATGTGGATCATAGCCAACCAGCTCAAAATCTTCAAATGCTAGTTGGTCAAGTGGTTTGTTGGCAATTTTCAAGGTGGGAAGTGGTCTAATCTCTCTAGTTAACTGTTCTTTTAGCCCGTCTACATGATTTGCGTAAATATGTGCATCAACTACTGTGTGCGCGAAAGTTCCAGCTTCTAAACCGACTTCTTGAGCAATTACCATTGTTAAAGCAGCGTAACAGGCTAGATTAAAGGGAATTCCTAATGCAATATCACCACTTCGTTGGGTCAAATGACAGTTCAATTTCCCGCCAGCAACATTAAAAATGAACATAAGATGACAAGGGGGAAGCGCCATTTTGTGCAGTAAACCAGGGTGCCAGGTATTCACCACAATTCTGCGACTACTTGGGTTTTCTTTGATCATTTTAATGGCGTTAGCTAGCTGATCTATTTCCTCATGAACCACTTCCCCATTTTCTTGAACTTCAATATGCGGGAATTTTCGCCACAAAACCGGGTAAATAGGTCCTACATGGCCATCTTCTGCAGCCCAGGCATCCCAAATGTGACAGTTATTTTCATCGCGAAGCCAGCGAATATGGTCTTCCCCTCGTAAATACCAGAGCATTTCTAGGACAACCGACCGGAAAAAAACCTTCTTTGTTGTTACTAAAGGGAAGCCCTTTGAAAGGTCAACTTTATAGAATTCCGCAAAAGAAGAAATGGTATCGGTTCCTGTTCTATTTTCTTTTAGAATTCCTTGATCCAGTACATTCTGGACGAGTTGATGATACTGTTGCATGGATAATGTATTAAAACGTATTTAAAATAAAATTTGCGATGGAGAAGTAGATGACAATACCCGTTACATCTACCAAGGTTGAGACAAAAGGTGCAGAGGAAACAGCAGGATCAAAGCCCGCTTTTGATAGAATAAATGGTAACATAGAACCACAAAGATTTCCCCAAAGAACAACGCATAAGAGGCTCAATGAAATGGAACTTGCTATATGGAGGAAGCCAACACCAAGAACATCAGGGTATTTGAGATAATATAAACCTATTACAATAAAGCCCAGTAATCCGATCAAAACGCCCAGTAATATGCCACTAAGGCTTTCTCTTTTCAATACATAGGACCAGTCTGTTTTCAGTATATCTTTGGTACTTATGGCACGAATAATTAATGTTGCTGCTTGAGAACCTGAATTTCCGCCACTTGAAATAATAAGTGGAATAAAAAAGGAAAGAAATGCGAGTTTTTGTAGTGTTGCCTCGTAATTAGTCATAGCTGTAACCGTAAGGATTTGGCCCACAAAAAGTACAATTAGCCATCTTATACGTTTCTTGACCATCTCAACCACACTAGTATCTGAGTAGTAGTCGTCTAGTGCATCCATACCGGCCATTTTCTGCATATCCTCTGTAGCCTCTTCTTCGGCAATGTCAATAACGTCGTCAATGGTTACAATACCAATAAGTATGCTTGCAGAATCTAGCACAGGCATTGCTACCCTGTCGTATTTCGAGAGTGCTATTACGGCTTCTTCTTGATCGTCGAAGGCAGAAAGCGCCACAAAAGAATGGTCCATCAGCTCTTCTATAAGTTGCTCTGGCTCAGCCATAATTAGCTGGTTTAAGCGAAGATCGTCAATCAACTTTTCGAACTCGTCTACGACATAGATTACGTTAATGGTTTCAACATTTGTGCCCCATTTCCGGATGTGAGCCATACTGCGTTCAACAGTCCAATTCTGCTTTATCCGAACATACCTAGGGGTCATTAAACGACCAATACTTTCTTCAGGATAGCCTAATTGTTTCTGAACTACTTTGCGGTCTTCAATAGTCAGCGAGTTCATTAAACGCTGCGTTAGATGCCCGGGTAATTCTTCAATCACTGATATTCGCTCATCGGGCTCTAGATTACCCATCAAGTCGGTAAGCTGTTGCTTAGTAAAGAGTTCTAGCAACATCTCTTGGTTTGAAGTAGACATCTCAGAGAATACGTCTGCGGCTTTATTTTTCTTTAGCAATCGAAAAATAACAAGTGCGTTGTCTCCATCTATTTCATCTAATAACTCAGCGATATCTGCAGGTGGGGTATCAAGGAATGCTTCCTTGAGCTTAATCCAGTCTTTTTGCTGAATAAACTGATCTAAATCTGTATGAAGTTGGCTGGTAAACATTAAAAGAGTGCTCCTTGCTTAGGGGAGTTAAAGATATAAAAAGTGTGCTACTACAGGAAGAGAAATCTACCAAGATTAAGGAACTTGGTCAGATTCTACTAGTTCTGTTTGCAATATATCTAGGGCTAACCTGGCGGCCTTTTGTTCAGCTTGTTTCTTACTTTTTCCTACAGCCATTCCAAAACCACGATCGTTTATTATCACTTCAATTTCGAAGGTTTTATCGTGGCCAGGGCCATACTCATCAACTACATGATAGAACGGAATTGTTAATCTATGAGCTTGAGTGAGCTCTAAAAGTAGACTTTTGTTGTTGTCTAGCGAGTTAACTATCTCTTTAAAGTCTATATATTTTTTTATCACATTTTGGATAAAGTTGGATGCTTTCTCATAACCATATTCAGAATAAATGGCTCCTACAACTGCTTCAAAAACATCTGCCATTACACTCTTAGACATCTGAATTTCTGCCGATCGAGTTCTCTCACCGTATTCCAAGATCTCGTTGAAACCCAATTTATGTGAGAAAAGAGCTAGGGATTCGCCTTTAACTATTTTTGCTCTAAGTTTGGTGAGGAATCCTTCGTTCTTAGTGGGAAATTGCCGAAAAATAATCTCTGTAACTACTAAATCTAAAACGGCGTCTCCTAAGAATTCTAAACGCTCGTAAGAATCGGTCTTATTGTATCGCGCTTCGGAAAGCGTAGATTTATGACGTAAAGCTTTTAAAAAAACTTGAGGATTTTTTATCTCAAGCTGAATTACTTTTTCAAGTCGCCGAAGTTTAACTTCATCTTCAGAGCCTAAACTTAGTGTTTCTGGCTCCGAAGACTTAAAAAAAGCTAGTAACTTCGATAACATATTATTTGATGTTAGTCTTCAAATTTCTTAAAAACTAAGCTTGTATTCTTTCCGCCAAAGCCAAAAGCATTATTAATGGCGTATTTCACATCTCTGTAAACCGCTTCATTAAAGGTGTAATTGAGATCACACTCGGGGTCAGCTTCTTTGAAATTTATTGTTGGTGGAACAATACCATGGTAGATGGCTAATAAACTTGCGATAGACTCAATAGCACCAGCAGCACCAAGGGTATGGCCAGTCATAGATTTGGTTGAGTTCAAGTTCATTTTATATGCGTGATCACCAAAAACGCTTTTTATTGCATTGGTTTCAGCAGCATCACCTAAAGGAGTTGATGTGCCGTGCATATTAATGTGATCTACGTCTGTTGGTTTTATACCGGCTTTACTAAGGGCTTCGTTTAGCGCTAGTTTTACGCCAGTTCCGCTTGGGTCTGGTGCCGTTATATGGTAGGCATCTGCGCTAAAACCGTAGCCAACAATTTCGGCATAGATTCTTGCACCACGTGCTTTTGCGTGTTCATATTCTTCGAGGAATACCATTCCAGAGCCTTCACCAAGAACAAACCCATCTCTGCGTTTGTCGAAAGGTCGGGAAGCTGTTTCATACTCATCGTTATTTGGCGACATAGCTTTAATGTTAGTGAAACCACTGACACTCATTACCATGACGGGTGCTTCTGTACCACCGGCAACAGCCATATCTGCTTGACCATATCGTATATGATCGTAAGCTAGACCTATGTTGTGTGAGCCAGTTGCACAGGCAGACACAGCACAGTAGCTAGGGCCTCTAAAGCCAAAAGATATACTCACATGACCAGCAGCAATATCTGGGATAAGCATTGGAATAAAAAAGGGTGATACCCCTTTAACGCCTTGCCTGTCGAAGTTAATTGACTGATCATAGAAGTTTTGCATTCCCCCGATGCCGGACCCAATAAGTGTTGCTACTCGGTCTTTATTGATGACATCTAAATCTACGCCACTATCTTTGACAGCTTCATGCGCAGTATACAGAGCATACTGAGCAAACAAATCCATTCTTCTAACCTCTTTTTTGGAGATTACATCGGAAGGATCGAAGTCTTTGATTTGGCAGGCAAATTTAGTTGGAAAGTCTGAAGCGTCGAAGCGATCTATAGGAACCGCCCCACTAACGCCTGAGACTAGATTATTCCAAAAATCAGGTGCATTATTGCCAATAGCAGTAACGGCACCTACACCTGTAACAACAACTCTACGTGTTTGAGACATGGGAAAATACGTCTTGTTATAAGATGCTTAGAATTAAGCTTTACCTTTGATGTAGTCGATAGTATCGCCAACAGTGGCAATTTTCTCGGCATCTTCGTCTGGTATGCTGATGTTGAATTCTTTTTCGAATTCCATGATTAATTCTACAGTGTCTAGAGAATCTGCACCTAAATCATTAGCGTAATTTGCTTCTGTGGTTACTTCAGATTCTTCAACGCCTAATTTGTCGACGATGATTTTTACTACTTTGTCTTGGATATCCTGTGACATGATGATCGCAGTTAGTGATTATTTGATGTGTTAGTATAAAAAAAACTGTTAATTGTGGCACTATTAAAAGTGAGGCAATCGAATTTAGATTGCCATGCCACCATCAACGTGTAAAACATGACCAGTAATATAGCTTGCTGCGTCTGAAGCAAGAAATACTACGGGATTTGAAATTTCTTCTGGAGAGCCGGCTCTACCAAGTGGCGTTTGCGCCTTGATTGCGTCTAAAACTTTTTCACTCAATCCGTCTGTCATATCGGTGGTAATATAGCCAGGGGCTACTACGTTTACCCGAATATTTCTGCTGCCCAATTCTTTGGCCATAGATTTACTAAAACCTATTACCCCAGCTTTTGAAGCAGCATAATTTGCTTGTCCGGCGTTCCCTTGAACACCCACAACAGAGCTTATGGTAATGATTGAGCCTGAACGCGCTTTCATCATTGGCTTAATTGCCGCTTTTGTGTAGTTAAAAACAGATTTCAGGTTATTGTCCATAACCTCATCCCATTGGCTTTCAGACATTCTCATAAGTAGCGAATCACGGGTAATCCCCGCATTATTCACTAGAATGTCTACCGTAGCAAATGCTTTTAGCGCTTCATCAATAGTTTGTTGTGCCGCATCTGCTTTAGACGCGTCTGCCTGAATAGCTAGCACATTTACCTGGTACTTAGCTTTTAGCTCATCACATAGTTGATCAGCAGCTTCTTTAGAGCGAGCGTAAGTAAACAGAACATTTGCGCCTGCAGCTGCAAAATGACTCACAATAGCTTTTCCTATTCCTCGAGAGCCACCTGTTACTATGGCGTTTTTGCCAGCTAATTGTTGATTATTCATATTCTTAAAATATTATTGATAACCCGAGAAGGTTACGCCTTTTAGCGTTCTTTTGACTAATCCTTGTAAAACATTACCAGGACCTATTTCCACAAAATCTTGAATCCCGTCTTTTTGCATATTTTGCAAAGTTTGGGTCCATAATACTGGATTTTGTAGCTGATCAATAACGTTTTGTTTGAGTTCAGCGGCTTCCTTTGTTGGCTTAGCAGTATAATTTGCGTATACATTGCAGGAAGCATCGCTAAAAGTAGCTTTGTCTAAGGCCGCAGTCAACCTTGGTAGGGCATCAGCCATAAGTGGCGAATGAAAAGCGCCACTTACTGGTAGCAATTTGGCCATTCTACAGCCTTGTTCTTTAGCTAGTTCAATGGCCTTTTCAACGCCTTTTACCGTTCCACTAATTACAATTTGGCCATTAGCATTAAAATTTGCAGGAACAACCATAGCTTCTTGCGCCGCTTGTTCGCAGATAGCAATTACTTTTTCGTCGGGCATACCAATTATAGCAGCCATAGCTCCCTCGTTGGCTAGTCCACTATCTTGCATAGCTTGTCCGCGTTCAGAAACTATGCTTAGAGCATCTTCAAATGACAAAGCTTTTGCAGCAACTAAGGCTGAAAATTCGCCCAAAGAATGGCCTGCAACAGCGTCTGGGGTTTCATTTAATAAGATATAACGAACAACAGCATGTAGAAATATGGCAGGCTGTGTATATCTTGTTTGTTTTAGGATTTCCGCATCCCCTTCAAACATAATATCAGTCAATTTATAGCCTAAGAGCTCATTGGCTCTTTCCATAATATTTTTGGCTTGGTCGTTAGATTCATACCAATCTTTAGCCATTCCTGGGAATTGGCTACCTTGACCTGGAAATATAAATGCTCTCATTGATTTGATTTGGTTTTCAATCACTAGTTGATCAATCTTAAATTGACCACTTCAAGTACATGGCGCCCCAAGTGAAGCCACCACCAAAGGCAGACAATATAATATTATCTCCCTTATTCAACTTGTCTTTCCAATCATATAAACATAATGGAATAGTAGCCGCTGTAGTATTGCCATAATGCTGAATATTTAGCATAACTTTATCAATATCAATACCAGCTCTTTTGGCTGTAGCTTCTATGATTCTTTTGTTTGCTTGGTGCGGAACTAGCCAGGCAATGTCATCTGCAAAAAGCTTATTTCGCTGCATAACTTCAACAGTGATATCGGCCATTGATTCGGTAGCTTTCTTGAAAACCATTCGACCCTCTTGATAAAGGAAATGCTCCCCATTATCAATAGTTTCGTGCGATGGAGGTCTTGCAGAGCCTCCAGCAGGAATAATCAAATTGTGGTTGGTATCACCTTCAGTTTTGAGCACATAGTCTATGATACCAGTTTCCTCGTCCGAGGCTTCTAGAACAACGGCTGCAGCACCATCGCCAAAAAGAATACAGGTATTTCTGTCTTTATAATTCAGAACAGAGCTCATTTTGTCGCCACCGATAACGAGTATCTTTTTATGCCTACCAGATTGGATCAATCCATTTCCCACACTCATGGCATACAAAAAGCCTGAGCAAGCTGCAGATATATCAAAAGCGAAGGCGTTAGTAGCACCTATATCATTTTGAACAATGCAAGCCGTTGCTGGAAAAAAATAATCTGGGGTTATTGTAGCAACAATAATTGCTTCAATTTCTTCAGCACCAACATTTGCATGAGCTAAAGCCTCGTTTGCTGCTTGAGAGCACATATAAGAGGTTGGTTTGTCACGCATAATTCTGCGTTCTTCAATTCCGGTACGAGATCTTATCCACTCATCATTAGTTTCAACTAAACTCTCAAGTTGATGGTTGGTTAAACGATGTTCTGGCAGGAAATGCCCAAGACCAGTAATCTTAGCAAAGACCATATTAAAAGTAAGGCTATAGGTTACAGATTACTGGATTTTAACCAGCATCTTTTCGTTTATCGCTTTGTTGACGCATTTTTTAGCGCCAAGAACGAGATTTTTAATTGCTGTCTCGGAGGTATCGCCATGTCCGACTAAGATGGTTCCATTCACTCCTAGGAAAGGAACACCGCCAACATCGTCTGGGATAAATAGGTTAAGGGCATTTTTTAATGTGTCAAGTACTAGTATGCTTTGTTCTTTGGTAAAGCCTTTTTCTTTCATTTCTTTTTGCACAAGTATTTTCAGTGCTTCAGGCAAAGATTCTCCAAATTTGAGTAGAATATTACCAACTAGACCATCTGTGAGAAATATATCGGCTTTACACGGCAGAATATCCCTTCCTTCAATATTACCTACAAAATTTGGTAATTCGCTGAGTAAATGATAGGCTTCTTTAAGTTCGTCTGTGCCCTTTTCTTTTTCTTCACCAACATTTAATAAACCAATTCTTGGATTATCAATATCTAGAACGTATTGGCAATAAATTGATGCCATAAGTCCGAATTGTCGGTAAATTTCTGGGCGTTTTATCGATAGATTTGCGCCTGCGTCTACTAGTAGTCTAAAACCATGAATGGTTGGAAACTGTGCTGCAATGGTAGGTCTTATAATGCCTTCTAGTTTACCTAGAATAAAAATAGAAGCGGCCAGAAGAGCGCCTGTATTACCAGCACTTACGAAAGCATTCGCTATACCTTTTTTGTGCAAGGTAGTACCTACCACAATAGAGGAATTAGGCTTATTTTTAAGCGCAGAGGCTGCGGACTCTTCCATATCGATAATTTCGGAAGCGTCGAAAATAGAGAGCCTATTTTTATCGTAGACTCTTTGAGGTAAGTGCTGCTCTAGGAGTTCCTTTGGCCCTACCAATATAATAGATAACTCTGGCGATGCATCGAGTGCAGCCAGAGCTCCATTAATCTGTGGTAGTGGGTAAACGTCGCCGCCTACAGCATCGAGCGCAATGGTTGTCATTGGCTAATATTGATGGTTAGACCGTTTATGCGGCTTCTACTTCAAAAATCTGGCGACCACGGTAATGCCCACAAGAAGGACATACATGATGCAAGCGGTGGTTAGCGCCGCAATTTCCGCACTCAGTGATAACTGGCGCTTTAATTGCGTGATGTGAACGGCGCTTGTCGCGGCGTGATTTGGATATTTTTCGTTTTGGATGTGCCATAATGCGCGAAGCCTATGAATCTGAGTGATCTTTTAATTGTTTTAGTTTAGCCCAACGAACATCAACTAGGTCGTCGTTATTTAGCTCAGTATTGCTTGGGCCGAATTGTTGAGTACCAAAATCAGGGATTTCGCCGTCTTCATCCAAAAATTTTGGGTGAAGGCTTCTAATTGGCACTGCCAAAAAGAGCGAATCTCTAATAATACCCGTCAAATCAATTTGGTTACTATTAATATCTAGTAGTCTCATGGAAAGCTGTTGTTCATCAACATCATTTTCAAGTTCTGTTTTGAAAATAATACGATGCTTCGTCTCAACCTTCGCTTCAAATGGTTCAAGAGATCTGTCGCAAACCCGGCTTAGTTCGGCCCAGATTTCCGCATCTACCTGAATCAGGTTTGACGATTTATTGAAGCTTAGTTCTACTATCGCTGAATTTAGCCCTTCAATCGTAAACTCTTCAAGAATGGTATTCTTGAGTGTTAAGACCTCCGAGGAATTGCCGTATGGAATTTCGTGTAGCTTAAATTTCAACATAAGATATGTAATGTGAACATCTTAGTAAGTTAATTAGCTCAGCCGCTAAAAACAACGACTAAGTGAACAGATTGAATAATCGTCGTTCAATCAGCGATATTACGTAGCCAAGGTCTTCTTGATTGGTAACAAAGTCTAGGTGGTCTGTGTCTATTATCAGCTTATCATGCGGATAATTGTCAATCCATTGGTCATATAAGCGATTTAATCGCTCAAGATAATCTAAGCGTATAGAAGATTCGTAATCTCTTCCTCTGCTCTGAATTTGTTTAACTAAAGTGGGAACCGACGCTCGAAGGTAAATCAGTAGATTTGGTGGCTGAATATAATCGCTCATTTCTTTGAATAGCGCTCGGTAGTTATCGAAATCTCGATCACTCATTAGCGCCATTTCATGCAAATTTTTGGCGAATATCTCAACGTCTTCGTAAATCGTGCGGTCTTGAATAAAAGAGATGTTATTGCTAAGAATATTCTTCTGTCTTTTGAACCTAGACGACAAAAAGTAGATCTGCAAATTAAAGCTCCATCTACTCATGTCTTCATAGAAATCTTTTAAATAGGGGTTGTCTTCTACTGATTCATAAAAGGCTTCCCAATTAAAATGCTTCGACAAAAGAGCTGTTAGTGTAGATTTACCGACACCAATATTTCCCGCAATAGCAATATACTGTATAGATTTTTCCAAGATATTATTTCTTAATTACTTAAGGCTTTCCTAAAAGGCTGAACATGGCTTTTTTATAGGCTTCAACACCAGGCTGATCAAATGGATTTACGCCAAGGTTGTAAACATACACCGCTGTTAGCAGCTCGTAAAAGTAAAGAAATGATCCGGCACTTTCTTCATCTAATCTTGGAAGACTTACCGTAATTATCGGAATTCCGCCCTCAGTATGCGCTTCTCTAGTGCCCTCGAAGGCTTTTTGCCCTACTTCGTTAAAATCTTTTCCGGCCAAATAATTAAGCCCATCAACATCTGATTCCAGTTTCGGAATTTTAAGCTTTGATACCGGCTTCTCTATATGCAAAAAGGTTTCCATTAGGTTTCTAGGGCCATCTTGAACCAGCTGACCCAAAGAATGTAAATCGGTTGAATAAGCTAAAACAGCTGGGAATAATCCATTTCCTGACTTGCCTTCACTTTCACCTAATAGCTGCTGCATCCACCCGCCCATTGCTTGCATTTCTGGGAAAAAGGTGCTTATGACATCGGTTGCTGTACCACTTTTATGTAGTGCATAACGCAATGCAGCATAATCTATAACGGCTGTTGGATCTTTTTCTAAAGCTTGATAGGATTCAACAGCAGCATAAAAAAGCGACTTAATATCAATTCCGGCTACCGCTATCGGCAATAATCCCACAGGAGTTAAAACAGAAAACCTTCCCCCTACCGTATCATCAAGTACAAACTTTTTGTAGTTACGGGCTTCTATGGTTTTATTTAGTGCGCCACCAGAGACCGATGTTGTTGCAACAATACGCTTTGAAGCTTCATCTTCACCATAAGTCTTATCCATCCATGCGCTTAAAACACGGAACGCAAGAGCTGGTTCCAAGGTGGTTCCCGACTTAGAAATAATGTTTACGTATACACTTTTTGTACTTCCGTCTGCTTTTGGCATTGAAATGTAGTCTACCAACGCACTCAATTGGGAGCCGCTGATTTGGTGACCTGCGTAAAGAATCTGGGTTCCTTTACTAGAAAAAGAAGGTTTTAGCATGTCAATAACAGCTTTAGCTCCTAGGTAAGAGCCCCCAATTCCCACTACAATAAAAACCTCTGCATCTTTTCTGATAGTTGCCGCTAAATGGTCAATTTCTTCTAGTAACGCATCGTTTGGCTCAGCTAGTAGCGTACGCCAGCCTAGCCATTCAGCGCCTAAGCCGTTTTGCTGTTGAACTTTTTTGAAACTGGCTAAGCTTAATGCTTTTGCTTCAATTAGTTTATCGCTATCAACGTACTTGATAGCTCTAGAAAGGTCTACCTTAATCATTCTATAAAGGGTTTTGAATTAAAAATAATAAGGCATCAGCATCTATTCTTTTATCTAAGAATATTGGCTAGCTCAAGAATTTCATAATTAATAGGCTTCTTTTTGGTCCAGGCATTCTTCAAAGAGCTAATTTTGACATTGCTATCTACAACACCAACCATAACATTGCTATGGCCATCTATTAGCGCTTGTATAGCCGCTGAGCCAAGTCTACTTGCCAGAACACGATCACGTGCAGTAGGCGCACCACCACGTTGAATATGCCCAAGAATGCAGACACGCATTTCATATTGCGAGAAATCGCCTTTTAGGTCTTCCGACAATTTGTAAGCACCGCCTGTTTCGTCGCCTTCAGCAACTACCACCAAGCTTGACCTACGCTGTATGCGGAAAACTTCTCTCAAGCGTTCTTTTACATCTTCGACATCAGTAAGTGTTTCTGGCAGAAGAATTAATTCTGCGCCACCAGCTATGCCTGTTTCAAGTGCAATAAATCCGGCATCTCTGCCCATAACTTCTACCAAGAAAAGTCTGTCGTGGGCATCTGCCGTGTCGCGAATCTTATCGATTGCTTCCATTGCTGTATTTAGCGCCGTATCGTAGCCTATGGTTTCATCGGTTCCAAATAAATCGTTATCGATAGTACCGGGTACGCCAACAACGGCAACATCACACTCTTCACTAATTTTGGTGAGACCTTGGAAAGTTCCGTCTCCACCTATAGCTACAATGGCATCAATGTCATTTTCTTTGAGGTGTTTATACGCTTTCTGGCGACCTTCTTCGGTTTTAAATTCTGCTGATCTAGCCGATTTAAGTATGGTACCACCTTGCTGAATGATGTTGGAAACCGAAGTTTGATTCATCTCCACCATATCATTTTCGATTAAGCCTCGGTAGCCATAACGTACGCCAACGGTACGTAAATCGTGGTGTAATGCTGTTCTGACAACTGCACGAACAGCTGCATTCATTCCCGGAGAATCGCCACCGCTAGTTAGTACGGCAATGGTTTTAATATTTTTCAAAACGTTAACGTTTGTTTAATTGTATAGGTAATTAACAAGACTAATTGACAGGCAATGCTGAGCGTCTTTAATGTACGCTTATTTTTGTTAGGGATATAATGTCAAGGCTTGAGAAATCTCAATATATTGTCCTAGTTTTTTGCAACAAATACACCATTTTTTTGTCTATACCATTGCCAGCCACACCCCCTGTTAGTTCAGCTATCGTTTCATACACAGATATTGTTGATCCCCTTACCAAGGAGCTTGATGAGTTTAGGGTTTATTTTAATAACCAATTAAAGACAGACGTTCCTTTACTTGGCCAAGTTTTACGATACCTAACACGCCAGCGCGGCAAGCAAATGCGCCCGTTACTGGTGCTGCTCTCTGCTAAGTTGTTTGGGCCCGTAAATGAGCGTAGTTACCTAGCTGCCAGTATGATAGAGCTTTTACATACAGCTTCACTCATTCACGATGATGTAGTAGACGAAGCTAATAAAAGACGCGGTTTTTTAAGTATTAATGTTATATGGAAGAATAAAGTTGGGGTACTTCTAGGTGACTTTTTACTTTCAAAAGGTTTATTAATTGCTTTAGAAAACGACCAGTATGTGATGCTCAAAATGCTTTCAAAAGCAGTAAAACGCATGAGCGAGGGCGAACTTAGACAGCTTCAAGCCTCAAAGCTTTTTAATCTAACGGAAGAAACCTACTTCCAGATCATTGAGGAGAAAACCGCTAGTCTTTTGGCCGCTTGCTGCGTTTGTGGGGCATTAACGCATACCAATGATGAGCAAACTCTGCAAACCATGCACGATATTGGCATAAATATGGGTATTGCCTTCCAAATTCGAGACGATTTACTCGATTACGGCAGTACATCTATCGGTAAACCCAGAAGAAATGATATTGTTCAGCGTAAATTAACGCTACCTGTTTTGCATGTTTTAGAGAAAGTTGGCCGTTTTGAAAGACGAAGTATCAGAGCCAAATTAAAGAAGAAACGCAAAACAAAAGCCGAGATTGAACACATTGTTGATTTAGTTCATGAAAAAGGTGGTATAGCCCATGCAGAGCAGATGATGCAGAACTATCTAACTAAGGCTTTTACCTTATTAGACTCTATTGAAAGTGACCATAAAGAAGCACTAAAAGACTTTATGCGCTATGTCATTGAACGAAAAAAATGATACAATCCTACATCTTGTAGACGGTCATAACTTATTGCACTTTAGCAGTAAGTTGAAAAAGCTGTATAAAATTAATCCGCATCTGAGCTTGCAGGAATTGGTTACCAATTTAGTGAGCTGGGCTAGTGTTCAGCCAAAAATTGAGCTTGTTATCTACTTAGATGGCAAAAATGCAGTGAAATTTAGTATCCCTAAGCAGGTTAAACTCTTTCAGTCGGGAATTGATAAAACGGCGGATGATCTGATTCTTTCTCATGCCCAGAAATGGGCTAAAAAGAAGGTAGTTGTTGTTCACACCCAAGATCGCGAATTGCAAAAAAAGCTGCGCCTTAAAAGTATCTTTACCTCAGACAATAAAGAACTTGCAGCTACTTTGTTCAAAGAAGTAAAGCAATCTAAGGCAGCAAATAAGTCTGTTTCAACAACAGCGGAAATTGATCTGAGTAACAGAGGAGCTTCCGCTCAGGAGGTGGACGAAATGCTGCTCTATTATCATTTACGAGATATGGATAGCGACAAAAAATCCTCAAAAAAATGAGTGCTGCATCTTGGATAGACCTGGATAGACTCCCCGTTAAAAGTCTGTTTATCTCTGATATTCATATTGGTTCTTTAGCTAGCACGCAAGACGAAGAACTACAAGTAGAAGCTATTGAAGTGCTCAAAAATGCGGCAAAAGAAGGATTTACGCTCTTTTTACTTGGCGACATATTTGATTATTGGTTAGAGGTGGGCTCTGCAGTTCCCACAGTTGCACAGTATTTTAGATCTAGCTTAGCCCAATTAGCCAAGAATCATGAGGTGTATATGGTAACAGGCAATCATGATAATTGGACTAATGGCTATTTCAATCGTATAGGAATTGCCGAATCTAGTGAGGGAGTTCTTTCAAGAGATGGTTGCTTACTAGCGCACGGAGATGGCTTTAAAAGCGGTAAGTTTGAATTAATACGACCCCTTAAACATCGAATTTTGAGAAATCCCAATTTTATTAAGCTGTTCATTACTATCTACGGCAAAGATGGTGCGTGGCAAAAAATGCAGGACTTCTCAAAAGCGTCGTCGTTAAAGCTCAAAAATCCCGAGATTGAGATTAGTAGATTAAATAAATGGGCGGAAGATGTTATTACAAAGCAACGGCTTAAATTGGTAGTTTGCGGACATGATCATCAAGCTAGATTATTAGCTTTCGGAAAGAGTACTTACCTAAACACAGGCTTCTTCCAAAAAGAACGAACTTTTGGATTACTAGATGATGGGATACTTCGATTAATGAAAGTCGATTCTACAACTAGAAATTGGAAGGTGGTTTCTGAAAGATCCTTATCTTAATAGCTATGTCAGATAATTTTCATATAGATAAAGAACGCTTCCTGAACGATCCTGAGTACCGCCATGAGATGTTAAAGCGGCGCGAAGAAGACCGTAAAGTTGATGAGTGGGCTAAAAAGAAGCAAAAACGCGTGAAGAAAGAAAAAAACATGAATAATCAAGATCCAAAAATGAATAAACCAGTTAGCTGGAAAAAGTCATTAGGGCTCGTATTTGGCGCCTTTTTGCTCAGTTTTGTACTGCTTACACTGTATTTATACAAGCTTTCATTTGAATTGCCTTCACTGCGGGAACTTGATAACCCAGAGACAGCAGAGGCCAGTTATGTGCTAAGTAGAGACGGCAAGGTTTTGGATAAATTCTATACTGAAAATAGAACCTATGTGCCTTACGATAAAATATCTACAGACGTAATTAATGCCTTAGTTGCTGTAGAAGATCATCGTTTTTACGAACATTGGGGCATTGATACGTTCAGAACCTTAGCCATCCCATTTTTTGTGGCAAAGTACCTAATTACAGGCTCTGGACTTCAAGGCGGCTCTACTATTACGCAGCAAGTTGCCCGAAATTTGTACAAAAAAATTGGCCGAGAGAAATCAGCAGTCCGAAAGTTGAAAGAGATGCTAACGGCCGTTCAAATAGAGAAAAATTACACCAAAGAAGAGATTCTTGAGATGTATTTGAACACTGTTGAATTTAGTAATTCAGCTTTTGGTATTGAATCTGCTGCCATAACCCATTATGGTATTTCAGCCTCAGAACTAAATTTAGCTCAGGCAGCTACTATTGTTGGCACGGCAAACTTGCCTTATGCGTATAACCCAAGATTATTCCCAGACAAATCGATTCGCAGAAGAAATATTGTGCTGGGCCAAATGCTACGAAATGGTTACATAGATGAGGTTACATTTAATGGCACTATTGAACTGCCAATATCGCTAAACTATCAGCCGCCATCTAAATCTGGCCGAAAAAGTCGCTATTTTGGTGAATATATTCGCAAGCAAATTTCTAAGTGGGCTTCAGAAAATAACTACGACTTAGATCGTGATGGACTCATGATCTACACTACCATAGATTCAAGGCTTCAGGAACATGCAGAAAATGCCCTAAGAATTAAGTTAGATTCCATTCAAGTGATATTTGAGAAAGAATGGACTAGTCCGGGCGGCAAGTATATGAATAAGTATTGGGCAAAATATCCTCAGTTTTTACTGGATTTTATTAGAGATACCGATGACTATAAGAATGCTTTCTCTACCTACAATTTAACGACCGAGAAAGAAGTATTTGACTTGCTAATGAGAAGGCCAGCATTTGTAGATTCGGTGAAACAGGTGCGTACAAGGCTAGAATCAAGTTTTACCGCAATTGATCCTAAAACTGGCCATATTTTAGCTTGGGTTGGCGGTTCTAATTACGGGGAAAAGCAATTTGATCACGTTTATCAATCATTCAGACAGAGCGGCAGTACCTTTAAACCCTTTGTTTATGCCGTAGCCATAGATAATGGCTATATGCCTTATTATAAAGTATCTAAGTATCCAATTCGGTTCAAAGATCGCCAAGGTAATTATTGGTCGCCAACCGACGAAGAAATTCCATCTGGTGATGCAATGGTGAGCCTACGAGATGGCCTAGCTAAGTCTATGAACAACGTTACGGTGCGATTACTTCCATTGATTGCTGGTGCTGAGGGAACAAATGAGCTGGATGCCTTACAGCCAGCTGCTGAGAAAATTTATCAGATGGCGTACGATTTTGGAATTGGCAGAAGTAAAGAGGTTATGGTAGTGCCTGCTATTGCTTTGGGAACGGCAGAAACATCGCTACTTGAAATGGTAAGTGCCTATACAACCTTTGCCAATGCCGGTGTGCATCTAGAGCCTATGGCTTTAACTCGTATTGAAGACAGCGAAGGAAATGTGATTAAGGAATACCGAGTTGATTATAGCCAAGAAGTTATTAGTCCGGAAACGGCTTACATAATGGTAGATATGATGCGTGGGGTAATAACTAGAGGAACTGGCCGAAGATTGCGTTATAGTTATGGTGTTAGCCAAGACATTGCCGGTAAAACGGGAACCACGCAAAACTCGGCTGATAACTGGTTTGTTGCCATGACACCAGATATTGTAATGGGATCTTGGGTCGGTGGAGAAGATCGTAGGGTTCGTTTCCCAGATAACACATACGTAGGTCAGGGTGCTAGAACGGCATTACCTATTGTTGGAGAGTTTATCAGGTCGGCAAAAGCTGATCCATTAGCGAATTGGAGCTATGAAAGCTTTACACCACCTGTTGGTTTTGTAATGCCAGTTGACCCAGATGCGAATCGTAAATCTACCTTTGTAAAGGATAAGTCTAAAGGAAATATTGGTTGGTAAGGACGATATTAGGTTTGAGGTTTTTAGTGACGGATAACGGATAACGGATAACGGATAACGGATAACGGATAACGGATAACGGATAACGGATAACGGATAACGGATAACGGATAACGGATAACGGATAACGGATAACGGATAACGGATAACGGATAACGGATAA
>Ga0306871_1000190_pt1 | contig 24382 bp, 17 predicted proteins | sample AntRauMeHopE1497_FD_190447 | JGI IMG/M metagenome (GOLD analysis project Ga0306871, IMG submission 190447) | Saline lake microbial communities from Rauer Islands, Antarctica - Metagenome Hop E1 #497 (v2) (version 2) | ecosystem: Environmental > Aquatic > Non-marine Saline and Alkaline > Saline ... | reverse complement strand
TCAGTTAAGGAGTAAACAGCGCCCAGTTTTTTTGATAACTGGCTGTCGTTAAAACTCGACACTTGCACACCTGGGTTTGCTGTTTCAAACAGTAAGTCCGACTCGGGCGTAAGCTTGAAACGGTCATAGCGTAAGCCAGGGCTGAGCAATAGTCGTCCATCTAAGAACTGAATTTCGTCTTGAATAAATAAAGATTGTTCAGACAGTTCAGAAAGCGGAAAATCTCGTGCGGGAAACACGCTAAACTCACGAATGTCAGCACCTGTGGCTTGATCTTGCGTTTGGCCTTCCCTTAATCCTTCTGAGTCAGTGGTTTCAACGCTTAATCCATAAATCAAATAGTGCTCACCGCCCCATGTGAATGCATGGTCAAATTGTGCATTAAGGCCAATGGTGCTTTGCTCAAATAGTCCATCGCGAGTTCTAAAAAACGAAGACGCATCGGGTGCTAAACTGCGCCTTACTAATTCAGATGACTGGTCGCTAGAAGACTCTTGGTAAAACGCAAGTAAATCGATACGTTTCAAGTGATGCTGCGACACAGGCTGATAAAGATAACGCCCCGAAACCCGCGAACGTTCTTGTTCGTCAAAACCTTCACTAGAAAGCGTCATGGTGCCGCGTACTACAGAGCCTGTATCAGACAATAATACCGTATCGCTGTTTTGCTCGAAGGTCTCACCGACAAGCTCAAATCTATGCGCCTTATCACTTTGAAAAATGAGTTTTCCCAACATGCTAAGAGATTCGTTGTCTTGTGGATTAGCGCTGTTGCGATCACTTCCCAATACATCATCGTCGAAGTACGATTGCGTTTCACCACTTTCACGATAAGTGCTGTTAAGCAACCATTGCCAATTACCGCCTACACCCGCTAACATACCATTTACATAGGATTCGTTTGACTGACTCACGTAGCCAAGCTTTGCTCTGCCGGCAAATGACTCGCCGTTGGCCACAATATCGGCTGGATCTTTAGTGGTAAACGCCACCACCCCGCCTATTGCGTCACTGCCATACAGGGTAGAGGCAGGGCCACGCACAATATCCACAGATTTAATAAGATCAACATCCACAAAGTCTCGTCGCGCCGACAGATTAGGCCCAAAACTAAATTCATCGGCAATGGGAATATTGTCAACCAATATGAGCACTCGGTCACCGCTAATACCTCGAATATTGAAGCTAGACAGTCCAAAGCGCCCGCCACCTTCTACCGATACACCCGGCACATAGCGAAGAAGGTCACGAATATTGGTTGCGCCTAATGCATCTATTTCTTCACTGCTGATGCGGGTTACCGTGGCGGCTATTTCATTTATTTTACGCGCTGTTTTAGTGCCGCTGATTGAAATAGTTTCTATTGCAGATTCAGTATTAGCCTCTGTTGCTGAGGCATTTGCAGCGCCTGTTAATGCCAGGCAAACGGCTAGTGAGCAAAGTGACGATTGAAAAGCGAACGCTGTGGAATGAGGTTTCATAAATATTTCCTTATCTAGTAGTTGACTATAATGCTAATGATAATTATTATCATTAGCAATAGATAAAATGGAAATTATAATGAAAAACGGCAAATTAATTTTTACTACGCAGATTTTAGTCTCATTGTTAATGCTTAGTTTGTTTACGATAGCAAGCCCAATAGCACAGTCTCAAACGCCCCTTAGCAAGGATATGCGCATAGTGAGTGCCGGAGGCAGCGTAACTGAAATTTTATATGCGCTGGGCATGAAACCGCAAATTGTGGCCGCCGATACTAGCAGCATGTATCCGCAAAGTGTGTCGACACTTCCGAAAATAGGTTACTACCGCCAGTTAAGTGTTGAAGGCGTCTTAGCAATGCGCCCCACTCATCTATATGCAGCCCTTGGCGTGGGTCCTGAACAAGTGTTGGCGCAATTGCGTAATGCTGGCGTGAAGGTGCATGTGTTTGAACAAGCGCGCACGGTAACAGGTTTAATTAAGCAAATTCGCGAAATAGGTGAGCATACCAATGCAAGCGAAGAGGCTGAAAGGCTGGTGCTCACTGTTAATAATCAATTAAGCACAATTAAAAAGCTCAGCGCGCACCATCAGCAGCGCGCCGTGTTTTTAATGTCGGCAAGTGAGCGTGGCATTATGGCAGCAGGGCGCAATACCGTACCTAATCTTATTATGGACATTGTCGGACTGCGTAATCCTTATGACAATATTGAAGGTTTTAAGCCCGTGTCTATTGAGTCATTCTTGGCTATTGCGCCTACTCAAGTCCTTATTGCCGCCCACCGCACCGGCGGATTAAGCGCGCAAGAAATGTGTCAGCAGCCCGCGCTTGCGCAGTGGGCGTCTATGCAAGGCTGTAATTTACACATTGTAGACGCCCTACTCTTTTTAGGCCTTACGCCGCGTTTGCCTGAGGCAGTAGCACAGTTCACTAGTATCGTTGAACCATAAAAGCGCAAAGAAGCAAACACCTATGATAACTACCACGCACCTGCAAACAAGTGAAAGAAGCTGATGAAAGCGCGTACCGCAAGTTCAATGCTAGTCAAAAAGCAAATTGCCATTCAACAAAAAGGCTATGTGCCAACCATAATGATGCTTTGCGCTGTTTTACTCGCCGTGGCGTTTATCGCTTTAAACGCAGGTGCGGTTAAGGTGAATATATGGCAGTGGATAGGCAGCGGGTCTGCCAGCCCTTTGCAGCACACTATTTTATGGGACATTCGACTTCCGCGTATTTTAATGACTATGCTAACAGGCGCCGGCTTGGCTATTTGTGGCGCAGTTTTACAAGCCATATGCCGAAACCCATTGGCCGACCCGGGACTTATTGGCGTATCATCAAGCGCAGCACTTTGCGCAGGAGCTGCACTAGCGCTGTTGAGCGTAGTGCAGCTTCCTCCTTTAGCAATGACCTATTTTGTGCCGCTAAGCGCATTCGTGGGCGCAACTCTTTCGCTTATACTACTGCTAAAGATTGCCGATTCAGCACAAGGCATGAATACACTGGTATTAATACTTGCAGGCGTTGCAATTAACGCAGGCGCAATGACGCTGCTAGGCCTTATTCAATACGTAGTAGATGACGCCACACTGCGCCAAATAACCTTTTGGAGTATGGGTAGCTATGCAGGCATTAACTATACTAGCCTAAGTATTACCACTGTTCCTGTGGTGCTGGGCGCGTATTACTTTTGGCAAATTAGGCACCCACTTATGCTAATGAGCTGCAGCGAGAAACAAGCTAAATATCAGGGTGTGAATACGCGCAAGGTTAAGCTTACCAGTCTGTGGGTAGTGGCAGCTATTGTGGCTGTTTGCGTAAGTTTTACAGGCATTGTAGGTTTTGTAGGCTTGGTGGTGCCGCACATATGCCGAATGTTATTTGGCGCGCATTTGCGCATATTGCTGCCCACTAGCATATTATTTGGCGCGATATTAGTGGCCCTAGCAGACACCCTCGCGCGCACCCTTATTATTCCTGCCGAGATACCGATTGGCCTTATAACCTCTATGGTGGGTGTGCCGTTTTTTCTCTACTTAATTGTGCGTGAAAAAAGGAAGTTCAACTATGTTTAATTTATCTGCAGTCACCGTAGTGGCAGGTCAAAAAACCCTGCTAAACGATGTTAGCCTAGTGTTTAAGAGTAACAGCATTACCGCTATTTTAGGCGCCAATGGTGCGGGTAAATCCACTTTATTTAAGAGCTTGCTCGGTGAGTACCCCTTGAATAAAGGCATAATAAAATTTGATGGTCGACCTTTAGATGAATACCTCCTTAAAGATCTCAGTAAAAAACGCGCCTACATAGCCCAAGCCAAAACAGGTTTCTTTAGTATGTTGGTGTATGAATATTTACAGCTTGCGCGACTTCAATACTACGAAACCGATGAACAATCGCAAAATTTAGTACTAAAATTCAGTGATCAGTTTCACATAACGCACCTACTTATGCGCGATGTAACCCAGCTTTCTGGCGGTGAACTTCAACTTATAGAATTTGTAAGGGCTTACCTACAGCTCTATGAAACCAGCAACATGCATAATAAATGCTTGCTGCTAGATGAACCCGCCAGTGCGCTTGATATTAAACAAACACGCCTGCTGTACGGTCACTTAAAAACGTTTCAGCGCGCGGGTGGCTGCATTATTATTATAGATCATGACATTAATGCCGTGGCTAATTTAGCCACTAACTTAGTCTATATTAAGTTAGGCGAAGTACTAGCAACAGGAGCTAGCAGCGAGCTATTTACCAAAGCACATATAGATGATTGCTTTGATACTAGCGGGCAGATAATTGTACATAAAGCGAATTCCTTACACGAAAATAAAATGTACCACGTATAAGAGTTCACGCAAATTTGATAAACACGCCGGGAGAGTCTATTGTTTAACCCGCTAACCAAAGGAATAAAAACATGAGTCAGAAAAGCTATCATATTCACCAAGCCGCCTTGCTAATGCGCACTCAGCATACGGGTGTGTTATCAACCCATAGTTTGTCTATGCAAGGCTATCCTTTTGGCTCAGTGATGCCTTTTTTAATGACACAAAGCGGCGATTTAATCGTGTATGCCTCAGACATTGCTCAGCATTCGCGTAACATGAAGCAGCACAATAAAGTGAGTTTGTGTGTGTATGATAACCAGCAAAGCGACAGTCAAGCAAGTGCGCGTATTACTATTTTAGGTACCAGCAAAGTTGACGCGGTAAACGCTGAATTACAGGCGCAGTATATGGCTGTTTTTCCTCAAGCAAAAGCCTATGTAGAAGCGCACGACTTTCGCTTTTACATAATTAGCACCCAGCGAGTGCGCTACATAGGCGGCTTTGGGGAAATTTACTGGTTTAGTCAAGACGAATGGCAAAGCCATATGTTTGATTTAGCCAGCAGCGCGCCCGGTGCTATTGAACATATGCATGAAGATCACGGCGATGCCCTCGCCCTGATTGTTGCAAAGCAGCTAAAGCGGCCAATAAGCAAAGACAGTGTGACCATGCTAACGTGCTTTTCTCACGGTTTTCATTACGCCTGCCCGGCCCAAGAAACGAATGCAGATAAAAGCGTGCATGTGGGCTTTATACCCTTTAGTCAGCCAATCTCAAAAGATCATGGCCTACGTCATGCTATGGTTATATTGACTAAACACGCCAGAACAGACAGTACACCTGAGATACAAAGCGATGATTCAGCAGGGGATAAGGCACAGAACATTCAGCAATTGACGCCAAATACTAAGGTTGTTTAGGATGCAAAGGCACCCACAGCAAGGCAAAAATTGAGTATACACCGCATTTCCTTAAAACCCCTTAGTATAAGTAATAGGATTATCAAGATATGAGCGCCAACAATGAGTCGACAAATAATGCAGAAGACCACAGTAATAAAACGCGGATTGAATCAGACAGCATGGGGCCACTTGAAGTCCCTATTAACGCGCTATATGGGGCCCAAACCCAGCGTGCTATCAATAATTTTACGGTCAGCAATTTAACGCTTCCTGAACACTTTATTCGCGCCTTACTGCGCATTAAGCAAAGTGCGGCTTTTACCAACGCAAACTTAGAGTTGATACCCAAAGATATTGGTGACGCCATTAGCAGCGCCGTTAACAAACTCTTAGCAATGCCGGATTTAATGCAGCATTTTCCGGTTGATGTATTTCAAACTGGATCTGGCACCAGCACCAATATGAATGCAAATGAAGTATTAAGCCAGCTTGCTAACCAAAATGAGAACTTGTCGTGCAAGGTAAATCCCAACGATCACGTTAATTTTGGGCAGAGCAGCAACGATGTTATTCCTAGCTGTATTCATGTAAGCGCCGCCATAGCCATTCATCATCAACTGCTGCCAGCGCTTGAACACACGGTAGAAACCATAAAACGCAAAGCCAATTCTTTAGAAGGTATATGTAAAACTGGCAGAACGCATTTAATGGACGCCATGCCTATTACCATGGAACAAATGCTCAGCGGTTGGTCAGCCCAGCTTAAACAGCAAATCACTATGCTTAAACAACTGCAGCCAAGCTTATCTCAGCTAGCGATTGGCGGCACGGCGGTTGGCACCGGTATTAATACGCATCCGCAATTTGCTCAGCGCTTATGTGACAATTTAAGTCAGCAAACCGGCATTTCGTTTAGACCTAATCCAAACTATTTTGCGGCAATAGGCTCGCAAGACATCGCGGTAAATGTGTCGGGTGTATTAAAAGCCATTGCCGTTGCGTTGATGAAAATATCCAACGATCTTAGGTGGATGAATTCGGGCCCACTTGCCGGTTTAGGTGAAATAGCACTGCCGGTGCTACAGCCTGGCTCCTCTATTATGCCGGGTAAGGTTAACCCCGTTGTGCCAGAAGCGTCCGCTATGGCCTGTGCTCAGGTAATCGGAAACGATACAGCAATAACGATTGGTGGACAGTCAGGTAATTTTGAGCTGAACGTGATGCTGCCAATGATTGCGCATAATTTACTGTCGAGCATTTCGCTAATGAGCAATAGCCTGCTAATGCTAGCCGACAAAGCTATTTTAGACTTTAGCGTGAACCAAGATAATTTAAATGAAGCGCTCGATAGAAACCCTATTTTAGTGACCGCGCTTAATCCCATAATTGGCTATGCTAAAGCAGCCGAGATTGCCAAAAAAGCCTATAAAGAGAATCGCCCTGTGGTTGATGTAGCCCAAGAGATGACCGATCTTTCGCGCCAGGAACTACTTGAACTGCTTAATCCATTAAAGCTTACAGCAGGAGGGCTTTTAAGGTGAACAAGCGAAACATTTAGTAATACATCGACATAGTTACAAAGTCTTGGCAAACATTGAGATGTCTTTATTAAAAGTGAAATTGTAACAGGCCCCTATGGTTCAGCAAGTGAGGTGGTGCGTCGCGCCTTAAGGCACTTAGAGGAGCGTCAAATTAAACTGAATTCATTACGGCTTATTTGGCTGACGAAGCAAAAAGTCAAACCCCTCGCATGCAGATAGCTAATGACTCACTTAAATTGGTTTGTGTTAAATGTTAAAAATTAACAATATGTGCTTGACGAAAGAGTAAATACACCCTAATCTTAATGATAACTATTATCATTAAGATTAGGGTGTATACATGTATCTCTATCAACTCGATTGCTACGAGCGTGCAGTAAGAACTCAGTGCGCTCATCAACAAATTGATGTTATTAACTGCTACGTAAACTTAGGTATGCAAGCAGCAAAAACGTGCAAAACAGCTACTGAAACTAAGAAAACATATTTTAGAATAATAAATACGCTAGAAGAGACCATGTGCGATCCGCTTTTATCTCAACAGTGGCGCAGGCATTGCTTGAGGATGATAAAACGGCTCACGCCTATAATTTTTGAGTTAGTTGGCACTAAGCAGTACAAACAAATTGTGACTAAGATTAATACACTAGCTGCCTATTTTTTACCTCCCAAAAAACAACAGGCGGCGCCTAACTCTGGCTCAGAAAATAAACTGAAACCAGCCCCCCTAGACCAAGCTTGGCGCGCAGAAAAAAATTGCAAAACGCGTAACAGCGTAAAAAAATGAGCCACAAGCGAACCACCTTATATTGAAAAAAGGAAAGCTATGATGAATGTATCACCCTACCAACCAGTATGGCTAGAATCTTTTTTATGCTATCTTTTGTTTGATTTAGCCATGCTCAGTATCGTAGTGCTTGGTTATTTTGGTATTAAGTTTATTGCTAAAGTTGTGAGTAGAAGCGCTTCAAGTCGATCAAGGTTCCATTAGCGCTTGCATGAGCGGTGCTTTGCTTAAGATCTTGCAGATAATAATTTAAGGAAAATTTACGACGGCATTAATATCAGCAGCAAAGCATATAGACTACAAGTATGACGCCTCTATCACACTTTAATAGAAAAAGAGGTTAAACATTAGCCTCGTAGGCTAATGTTTAAATACCATCTATCTGGCTTTATGAGCACTAAAAACGTTTAGAGCCTAACAACACATATTTGATAATTTTTAAAGGAAACAAAATGAAAACAATCGTCAATATTTTCGCGGCATTTTGCTTAACACTTAGTGCAGCAAGTTTTGCATCAGATGACCGCCAATATGATCATTTCCCTGGTCTAAAAGCGCCCACAATGGCTATTGCTTTGTGCAACATTTCTAGATACAACGAGCTACTAGCGCAAATTATACAAAAGGACGAAATAAGCGTTGCCGATATGACAAATGTACACGAGCTTACCTATACGCTTGAAAATGCTATAGGCAAGCTGTCTGAGGATTTACTTGAAGCTAAAGTCGATTTAGAACAAGTTCACTTGGCGTCTGAAACACTTCAAGTAGCCATTATCAAAAGACATGCTGATTTATATTTAGCCATCACCGATGCTTTTTCTGATAATGACGCGTGTAAAGTGAATTCAAATGAATAGCTGAAGTGTTGTTTAAGGCCCAGACACTCAGGCTGTGCGCTGGTTTGGTAAGTGACCAAAAGCTGAGCTAATTGAAAACTCGGATCATACGAGAACTGATTTTTATTTTGTGAACAAACAATCTAGAAGCAGCCAGCCCGAACTTAAAAAAGTTAGGGTATTGGCTGAAAATGCAGTGTTAATTTTAGCGCTTTTTTGTAAGTATTTCTGAAACTAGTAGATTATAAATGATAGTTGCCTTCACGCTCAGGCTGATAACTGACTTCCAAAATATTAACGACCAAGTCACCGCCGCCAGGCTTAGGCCAAGCAATTTGATTGCCCTCTTTTAATCCAAGCAAAGCGCTGCCAACAGGCGCTAAAATAGAGATTTTGTTGTTGCTACCATCAACATCTTTTGGGTATACCAGTGTTAATGAAAACACTTTACCTGAGGAGACCACTTCAAACTTCACCGTTGAGTTCATTGTCACCACATTTTTAGGGATTTTTTGTGGCTCAACGACATCCGCGCGGTCAAGCTCGCTTTCTAATTCATCAAGATTAGGAAAGCTTGCATGATCTAAGGTGCTGAGCAACTTCTCAATGCGCTGCACGTCGGTTGAAGTAATAACAATTTTGGGTCTTTTCATGGTGAATAACTCTTATATTTTGATGAACAAATCAGGGTAGAATCTTAAGGCTACTATATAACGACTAAAGCGCTTAATTACAAGACTTTAGTTTGATTGAGCAACTTTGCTAACTTCTTTTGCACATCTTACATTCAATGCAGGTAAAAGCTTTGATTGTACATGAGTTATTGTTTAAGCGCTAAGCATCTTGGGCATAATACTGTAGCACTATTGCATTGTTATCATGCAATTATTTACTTAGGATGTAAGTAGGCAATAACTAAACGGCATCCAGTCAACTGTATGTTCATCTTAGGAAGCGCCTTGTGGTGGTCAAGTCTTTTTGAACACTGCCTCGTTAACGTTTACCATCGCTGGAGACCCTAGAATAATTCGGTCAAGTAGCTTCGGTCGAGTAAAAAGACCATATTCAGCAAACCACCCGCCAAGTGAGTGACCATACAATATATGATCCTCTTTAAAGCGAAGACTTTCCATCAATTTGATTTAATTCTGTACGCCGAATTATTACTGAAAACTAAAAAATTCTAATGAGCTTTTGGATAAAAGATGTAAGTGCATATTGCTCCACTCATCACATAAGCATCACTAGACCTTAGCTAACACAGTATGAAACTATTGCTTAAACAAATTAGCCAGCTTATTTTATGAACAAATTTTTACTTAATGGCATGAATAACGAAAAGGTATTTGCAAGAACCATGTTACAAAGTTTAAGCGTTGCAGATACCCAGTGTGGGAGTTGGTGTGATTCAAAACAGCAAAGTAGTGCATTCAGGCAGTGTTGGCGTAAAAGGTATGGCCACACTACTGCTGGCGAAACTGGTAGAAATGGATAAGGTGAATTGGGACTATCCGGACATGGAATCAGGTCCGGCGTTCGACCTTGCCATGCAAGAATATATTTTTGAACTCTAGGGCATGAGCAATACCACCTTTAACTTTGATAAGGCCGTCACCGGCAACTTAGAACAGGTCAATAGTAGAGAGCGTTAGGATTTGATAGGGCTAGGTATGGGTTATACTCGATAAATAGATAAAATGGCAGACCTCACATTTTTTTCACATTCCTAGTGTTTTAATATTCGCTCATTCACTCATTTTAGAAGTAGCCATCATGAAAAAAATTAGCCTTGTCATATTATCTCTATGTTCTCCATTAGCGCTTGCCAACACCTATATAGGCGCTGGCATTCAGCTTAATAATGCTAGCCTGGGGTCGCAAGCATCCAAAACTGCCGAAATTGCCGGCCGCACGCTTGACTTACAAGGCGCAGACACCGAACTTAGCGGCCATATTTTTGCGGGTCACCGTTTTGACAATAATGTTGGCCTTGAATTTGGCTACACCAATTTCGAAAAAGACGCTGAGTTTGAAGAAGTAATTGACGCGAATTCTGCGCGTGAATTCGCTTCAAACATCGACCTAAGACAGCTGTCCATTGCCCTCACTTATCGTTATCGATACAACGCAAGCCTCAGCGCTATTGCCTCTTTAGGGGTGGTTCATCACGATGCGAGTTTTAGCAGCAGTTACGAAATAGATGTCGAGAACGGCGTTGACACCGATCTTATCAGCGTGAACACTAGTGACGATAGTTTTGGTGGTTTAGCCTCGGTGGGCGTCGTTTATGAAGTATATAAAAATATAAATGTCGTAGCCCAGTATCAATATGCTCGCTCGAGTGTAGCGGGTAATTCCGCCTTTATGTTAAGTGCTAGCTACTCGTTTTAATAGCGACTCTTTTAATAGCCATTCGTTTTAATAAAACGAACACCCTCAAGGAACAAAACCATGAAAAAAACTAATACTATTTTAGCGACCTTTACCTTGTTATTAACGTGTGCTGTGCCAAGTGCCTATTCACAGTTCATCGACAATACTGCTGTTAACACAATAACGCTTGCACAAATATTAGAGAATCCGAAAGATGATCAACTAGTCACCTTACAAGGCTACCTCATAAAAAAGGTAAGCAGTGATAAGTATATATTTAAAAGTGAAAAAGATGAAATACGAGTGGAAATTGACCATTATGTGTTTCCCAAGCAGCCTTTCGACCGTAACGTATTGATAGAAATTACCGGCGAAGTGGAAAAAGATTTTCTAGAGTCGCCAGAAATTGACGTAGATCGCTTGATAATTGTAAACTAGTTGAAAATTTAGTCACTTACTCACAAACTAGTTGTTTCATGTTTATCGCTCAATTAATCGCTTGAGCGGTAAACATCCTTAGTAATCTTAGTAAATTATGGTGACATGAAAGTACTTATAGTAGAAGACGACCCCGATGTAATGGAAACCATAGCCGACTATCTTATGTTGAAAGGCTACATTGTGGATTGCGCTTACCATGGACTTGGCGCTATTGAGGCGGTCAAAGTTCAGAACTTCGACGCTATAATTATGGATATTATGATGCCAAAAATGGACGGAATTAAAGCAACGTCCCATCTTCGCCAGCAGCAAAATATAAATACTCCTATTCTGTTTTTAACTGCTCGCGACAGCCTACAAGACAAAAAAGCCGCTTACCTTGCCGGCGGTGATGATTATTTGGTCAAACCTTTTGCCTTAGAAGAGCTATCACTGCGCCTGCAAGCATTATCTAAACGCGGTCAGCTAAGCAGTCAACAAACTTTAGCGGTAGGTGATCTAATATACAATTTACAAACCAACGCTTTAGTAAGAGCTGGCAACGACATAAAACTCAGTAAAATACAGCAACAGATGATTGTTTTACTCATGCAGAAATATCCTTCACACATTACTCGGCAGCAATTAACCGAGCATATATGGGGTGAAGAAGAGCCCGACAGCGACGCATTGCGCAGCCATATATACACTTTACGAAAATCGCTTAATGCACATTCAACACACAATATTTTAGCCACCGTGCATGGAAGAGGATTTAAACTTGTTAGCGAAACCTAAGTTATTTCACAGCTTAATCGTTATCATAAGCTCTATAAGCTGTTTGTTTATTGCTTTGTTTTGGATTGTCATTATTGTTGCAGAAGACCAAATGGAACTCATTAGCCTGCATCACTGGCTAGACACCGAGGCGAACACCTACGTGCAAAGCGTAAATGATACTAACAGATCCACTATAGTGCCAAACGTGTACGAATTCGATTTTTATGTAGGCGGCGAGAACCTGCCTGCTTGGCTTAGCTCATACCAAAAGCCCGGCTTTTATGAACACCACTTAGGCCCTGAAGATAAGCATTTTTTGGTGCGTCAATATCCTTCCAGCACAAAACTCTTTTACATTGTATTTAAAGACAATGCCGACGACTACTTAGACTCTTATGAAAGTAAGCTAGTACTATTTTCGTCGGCCTTAGGCGCCTTCATTCTCATTGTAATGGTGGCATTAGGCTTTTATCTGGTCAAGATTATATCCACGCCTTTGCACAAAATACAGCACAAAATAACGCAGATGGATCCGGTATACCCTGTGTTTGTGGTTGACGCTGAGTATCAAGAAATTGCCATTATCGAGCAGGCGCTGCTAGATAGTAAAAAGCGTATACAAGAATTTTTCAAGCGCGAGCAAGAGTTCAGCCACTTTGTCGCTCACGAAATCAGAACACCACTGATGGTATTAGAAGGCTCTGCCCAAACCCTTATAAGTATTGAGTCTAACGACAAGTTAAGCGCCAAAGCCAGCGCTCGTATATTATCGGCTAGCCGAAAAATTAATTTATTAACCAATACATTTTTATTATTAGGCAAAGAACACATAGATGAGCACTACTATAAGTCGGTAGATGTAGCGCTTATGTTGAGCAATACCATTAATGAGCTGCGCCCGACCATGCAAAAACGTGGTTTATCTATTCAAACCAATATGCCTGAGGCCTTGAGCATAGGCGCACCACCGGATATGCTCCAAGTAGTTATCAATAATTTATTAAAAAACGCTTTGGCTTATGCTGCGCACGAGACGGCTATAAAACCAATAACAGTTGCGCTTGAACAAAGGTGTTTAAAAGTAACAAATCATTATGATGCATCCCAAATCGAATCTGGTTTCGGCTACGGTCTTATTATTATAGAGCGAATATGTGAACGCATGAATTGGGCGCTCCTAGTCAGTAAAAATGAAGACATATTTGAAGCGGTCATTCAGTTTTAAGCTTAGTTAACTATGTTGACTGGATTTTTTAGATTACTACAGCAGTTATTGGCCCCAAAAATAAAATCCTTAGCTAGCCAAACTGCTTATAAGGCAGAAGATCTTCTAAAAGAATTGACCCAAGGCACTGGCAAACAATAAAGGCAAAACGGCTGTCGGGCATTGCTGAAATGCCCGTTTTATGTACAAGGCGTCCGCAAATAAGCATTGCCAAAAAATATTGCCATTAGCGCAGGCGCTCTTTCTTCAATAGGATAAGTGTGGGGTGCTTCCAAATACTCTTCAACAATGCCGCGTAGAAAAGCGCTTATCGCCAGTGTCAGCATTTTAGGATCGGCGCTTGAAGAAAGCTGTCCTTTTTCAATTGCCCGTTCAAAGTATTGAGATAGAGCTGCTACCTTTTGTTTTTTAGCTTCATTGTAGCGCTCCCGCGAGTGAGCAAATTCGCCAGAATAGTCACATTTAATTAAAAACAGAGTCACTAACTTTCTTTTTTTCTCATCACGCTGAAGATCGACCAACAAAGAAACACATAAGTGTTGAAGCTGTCCAATGGGGTCGTTACTAGCGTGAGTAAGCCCTTCAAGAATCGCTTGAATAAAAGGCGCATGCAGGCACTCGTGCAGCGCATCAAATATTTGCTGCTTGTTCTCAAAATGCCAGTAAACGGCTCCGCGCGTTACACTGGCACGCTGGGCTATTTTTTCAAGCGAAGATTTGGCCACGCCATATTCATCAAACACCTCAATTGCGGCGTCTAAAATAGCTTGCTTTGTGATTTCTGAATCTGCTTTTGTACGTCTCATTATTGGATTTCACCATACTTCATTGAATAAAATATTTTAGGATTAAGCGATGCTTTTTGAAGGTTCCATCGTGTTCATGCTGAACCTCGATTCAATATTAACCGTTTGTGTTAGCTTTTTAAAAGCGGCGTTATTTAACCAAAGTACTATAAAAACCTGACATAACGACAATCTTAGATTGACAACATACATACATGAATGTATATTTAATCTATACTTTGCAACAGTATTTGTCCAGCTTAATTTTACCTAACGGGTACCGCACGAATGAAACCAACACGCTTTTGTCTTTTACTGTTATCCACTTTACTTGCCGTGTCTGCTTGTAAGGACTCATCAAACACCACGCCAAATTCCACTGTACCAGCAGCCACCGTGTCGGTCATGACTTTATCAAGCCAATCGGTAGAATTTAGCATGACGCTACCAGGCAGAGTAACGCCCTTTAGGCAGTCTCAGGTTCGTCCCCAAGTAGACGGCGTTGTTACCAAAAGGCTGTTTGAAGAAGGCGCGCAAGTAAAACAAGGACAGCAGCTGTATCAAATTGATGATGCTCGCTTTGCCGCGCGTCTTAACAGCGCTCTTGCTGACTTAGAAAGCGTAAAGGCGAATTTAAAAGCAATAAAAGCAAAGTCAGCTCGGTATAAAGACTTAGTATCGCGTAACGCCGTTAGCCAGCAAGAATACGACGATGTTATTGCGCAAACTGCCCAAGCGCAAGCGGCTATTAGCGTTGCCCAAGCCGACATAGCCGTTGCCAAAGTTAACGTAGACTACACCAAGGTGTATGCCCCTATCGACGGTCAAATTAGCCGCTCTTACGTAACTGAGGGCGCCCTTGTTACCACCAACCAAAGCCAACCTTTAGCCACCATTACCCAGCTAAACCCGGTGTATCTTGACATGCAGGAGTCGGGCCGAGCAGTATTAGAGTTACGCGAAGAAATGCGCAAACATTCCTCTTTGCCAGTAACGGTGGTGGTTGATGAAACCAAAGGTAGTATTTACGAACATGTAGGCGAAGTGAAATTTTCAGAAGTAACGGTAGATGAAAGCACCGGATCAATTACGCTGCGCGCTATAGTGCCAAATCCTGACAGTATTTTATTACCGGGCCTGTTTGTTAAAGGCCGCATTAGTACCGGCACAGTTGAAGGCATTTTAGTACCCCAGCGCGCGACTATTCGCCAGCCCGACGGCTCCATCACGGTATATATTGTGAATGATAAACAAGTTGTTGAGATGCGCAAAATTGAGCCGCTTCGCACTATTGATAGCAATTACGTGGTAAATGACGGCGTTGAAGCAGGGCAAACCCTTATTGTGGTGGGTTATCAAAAAGTAAAACCCGGCGCGGTGGTGAACACAGTGCCGTGGATAAATGCGCAATCGTCTAACGCGTCTCGTTAATCAGTAATAGGAAGTATATTGTATGGCTAACTTTTTTATCCAACGTCCGGTGTTTGCATGGGTTTTAGCAATCATTACCATGCTTGCAGGTATCTTAGCAATTACCGCTTTGCCTATTGAGCAGTACCCGCAGGTAGCGCCTCCTACGGTCAGTATTAACGCGTTTTATCCGGGTGCTTCGGCCGAGACCGTGCAAAACTCGGTCACTCAGGTGGTAGAGCAAAGCTTAACGGGTATTGATAATTTACGCTACTTTTCGGCTAGCAGCGCCAACAATTCAATGTCAATTACCCTCACATTTGCGCCAGGAACCGACATAGACATTGCGCAGGTGCAAACACAAAACAAAGTGCAGGGCATAATTTCTTTGCTGCCCCAGGAAGTCCAGCAGCAAGGTATTAGCGTCAATAAATCAAACGATGCCTTTGCACTTGTGGTGGGTTTGTACTCCACCAACGAAGACGTGACCCAATATGATATAAGTGATTTGCTAGTATCTCAGTTCAAAGACTCCGTCTCACGGGTAGACGGCGTGGGTAACGTCAGGGTATTTGGCGCACAGCGCTCTATGCGCATATGGCTTGATCCTGCAAAATTATACAGCTTTAATCTTACCCCGGTAGATGTACAAAACGCGGTTAAAGTACAAAATACTGATGTCTCGGCAGGCCAGCTTGGCGGCATGCCGGCGGTGCAAGGTCAGCAAATTAACGCCACTATTCAGGCCCAGTCGCGCTTAAAAACGGTGCAAGATTTTGAAAGCATCGTGCTACGAGTGAATACGGACGGTTCGCAGGTGCGCGTGCGTGACGTCGCGCGAGTAGAGCTAGGCGCTGAATCGTACGACGTACTGGTAAGATATAAACGTAATCCTGCTTCAGGCATGGCGGTAAGTTTAGCCTCAGGGGCCAACGCGCTAGACACAATAAAACGTGTAAAAGCGCGCGTAGATGAGCTGCGAAGCACTCTTCCCAACGGTGTAGAAGTGGTTTACCCGCTAGACTCCTCACCCTTTATAGAGCTGTCGATTAAGTCGGTCGTGCAAACTTTAATAGAAGCCGTGGTGCTAGTGTTTTTAGTCATGCTGCTGTTTTTGCAAAACTGGCGCGCCACGCTTATTCCAACCATCGCGGTGCCGGTGGTATTATTAGGCACATTCGCGGTGCTATTCGCTTTTGGTTTTAGCATAAACGTACTCACTATGTTTGCCATGGTGCTGGCCATAGGCTTATTGGTAGACGATGCCATAGTGGTAGTTGAAAACGTCGAGCGGATCATGGAAGAGGAAGGTTTATCTCCCAAAGATGCGACCATAAAATCGATGAAACAAATTACCAGTGCTTTAGTGGGAATAACCGTAGTGCTGTCTACCGTATTTATCCCTATGGCATTTTTCAGCGGATCGGCAGGCGCTATTTATCGGCAGTTTTCTATTACGATTGTGTCGGCCATGGTGTTTTCGGTATTAGTTGCGATTATACTTTCACCTACCTTGTGCGCCACCTTGCTACAAAAGCACGACCCTGAAAAAGACAAGACCAAAGGCTTCTTTGGCTGGTTTAATCGTAATTTCAATAAAGGCCGCGACGGCTATCAAAAAGCCGCTACTCATATCAGTCAAAGAGTTAAACGCTATATGGCTATTTACGGTGTGCTGGTAGCGGTAATGGTCATTATATTTATGCGTTTGCCCAACGCTTTTTTGCCCAACGAAGACCAAGGCAGCCTGTTAATGCTGCTCACCACGCCACCTGGTTCTACCGTACAACGCACCCTAGAGTCGGTTGAACAGGCAGAAGACTTCTTTTTAGATACCCACAGCGACGCCACCGAGGGGATGTTCTCCGTGGTGGGCTTTAGTTTTGCAGGCCAAGCCCAAAATACCGCAGTAGGTTTTGTACAGTTAAAAGACTGGAGTGAACGCGACGATTCATCCAGCGCGTTTGCCATAAGAGACCAAGCCTATGGTGCGTTTTCACAAATACAAGACGCCCAAGCGTTTCCAATATTACCCCCGCCAATAAGAGAGTTAGGCAACGCCAATGGCTTTGACATGCAGTTGCTCGACAGATCGGGATTAGGCCATGAAGCTCTTATGAATGCGCGTAACCAAGTGCTGGAATTGGCCGCACAAAGTCCAAAGCTTGTAGGTGTGCGTCCTAATGGACTGTCGGATGTACCGCAGTTTAAAATAAATATAGACAGCGAAAAAGCCTCAGCGCTCGGGGTGTCTTTAAGTGAGATTAATAGCGCATTGCAAATTGCATGGGGCTCTAGCTACGTAAACGATTTTGTAGATAACGGGCGCATTAAACGCGTTTACATGCAGGCCGATGCTAAGCATAGAATGAACACAGATGACCTCGACAAGTGGTATGTGCGCAATAAGCAAGGCGACATGGTTGCCTTTAACGCCTTTTCTAGTACACAGTGGTCTTTCGGCTCGCCCAAGCTTGAGCGTTTTAATGGTATTGCTTCCATAAACATACAGGGTAACCCAGCCCCAGGCGTTTCTTCTGGGGAAGCGATTGCAGAAATCGAAAGCATCATTAGTCAGCTGCAGGGCGGGTTTGCGGTAGAGTGGTCAGGGCTGTCTTATGAAGAAAAAGAGGCAGGTGCACAAGCGCCTATGCTTTATGCTATTTCAATTTTAATCGTATTTTTATGCCTAGCGGCTTTGTATGAAAGCTGGTCAGTGCCCTTTGCGGTAATATTGGTGGTGCCATTAGGTATATTAGGCGCGGTGCTAGCCGCGTTTATATTCAAGCTGCCCAACGACGTATATTTACAGGTCGCATTTTTAACCACGGTGGGGCTTGCAGCCAAAAACTCTATTTTAATAGTGGAGTTTGCTAAAGAACGGTACGAACAAGGTGCGCCGCTGATTGAGTCAGTATCTATTGCGGCTAAACAGCGCTTTAGGCCTATTTTAATGACCTCGATGGCCTTTATTTTAGGCGTAACACCGCTGGCTATTTCAAGCGGAGCGGGCGCGGCATCCCAAAATGCGATAGGAATAACGGTAATGGGCGGCATGTTTGCAGCCACCTTCATCGCGATATTCTTTATTCCCATGTTCTATGTGTTTGTCGAAAAGGTGTTTTCAAAGAAAGCGAGGGAACAAGAATAAGGGCTTTTTAGATGTATATCTTTTTAATTAAGAGCCACAATGATTGTTAACACTCACGATATTTGGTAATTTCGGCTCATTGAAAAAAATACGAACAAAGAACCCTTATATGAAGCTTGCTGCTTTAATAAAGCCAGACCTTAGCCAAGAAATTGAGGCTTTGTACCAAATATTTTTAAAGCAGAATCAACGAGACCAGAGTCTCTTGATCATTTTGTCTGTGATATACAAGCATATTGGTATTTCAAAGCTTCGCCAGCTCACCGATTTCTTGGTGTATACCGGCTTTTTACCCGGGTCAAAAAAAGACTATATTCTAACCGCAGCAGACAAAGACCGCCTGAGTGAAACTGGCCTATTAATCGCTGACTACGAGGGCTTACAGCTAAATAGAACACTCACCAACCGCTTAATGAGTGAAATTGACAGACTCCCCTGTTTACTTGAATTAAATGGAGCGGATAAAATGCTAGAGGTTTTACACGCGGGCGAGCATGTTACACCAGTGATAAACGCCCACATTCATCAAAATCAAACAGCTAATGAACAGCGCTACATCCGCGACCTTTTTTTTCTAAAACAAAACGACGCGCTTAACGCGGCCCTAGCGTTTAATAAAAACCCGCAGCAGATTGATCACGCTACCAATCTCATTTTAGTAGAACTGTTGTTTGTGCCCTTTGTGCTAGACAGCTTTTTGCAATTGCCTAAAACAATGCAGTATCAAAGCTTTGCCACACTTATCAGAACCTTTCAAATACAAGGCCAGCGCCTTGACTACCCTGTAACGCTATTAGAGCAAGTTTGCGCCATTCATCCTGATAAAACTAGCGACTCATTTAACGCCGATTGCCATCATTTATTAGCCGAGCAATGTTTGTATCAACTACGCTTTGCAGACTTTGAGCGCATTGCGTTCCTTGATGATGCAAGCAGCTACGGCCTTCAGCTACAGGGTGCTTACTGCTTTTTGAAGGGAGAAAACCAGCAGGCACTGGATTATTTTGAAAAGGCAATAGCGGCTAAAAACAAACTGGCTAAACGAAAAAACCAATATCTGAACGAACTGCTTGGTTATTTTTACAAACTAGCGTTAATGGCGCAGGCAAATAGAACCGATCCGAGCCTTTTTTCAAAGGCGCTTTCGCAAATTGTCTTTGAAGAAAACGATCGCAATGTCAACAGCGATTTCTCTCACCTAGGCATGAGCATCGGTAAACCTATAGCGTGCTTAATGAATGGGCGGGAATACGACCTACCGATTAAATATGCGTGTATCGAGCAAAGCGCTGATTACTTTTCTCATCAGCTTAGCTATCTTAATCATTTACTCGCGCAGGTTTGGTGTAATCAAAGTAAAGACGCTCAGCATAAAAAAATGGCACTGCAGTATAAGGCTAATTTTGAGCAGCTTAATTACCCTTTATTTGCGCACATATGCGAGCAGCTTTGGGCACGTTTTAGCGACAGTAAAGTTGTTGGCATAGGGCGATTAGTAGACTTCACAACGCTCATTGAAAGTAAATCGAAGTGGGATTTAGCCTTAGATGCATTAATTGCGCTTAATCCAAAAACAGAAAACAGCTCGACAAGAGTAAAGGAGGCGCCAGCTAAACCTGTACGCCTAATTTGGGAGCTGACCAAAGGCTACGGCAATGGCCTGCAGGCGCGCGAACAGAAATTGAATAAAAATGGCTGGAGTAAGGGCCGCGTAATTTCATTAAAGCGTTTGAAAAAAGAAGCCGATTTATTTGACTACTTCAGCGACAGCGACAAAGTAATTTGCAGAGCCATAAGCGTACATCAGGGCTGGGGCTATTATTCAAAAACCGAATATTCACTACAAGGCTTATATGCGCTAAAGGCCGCGGTGGGTATAGACAACCTATATGCCAGTGACGATTTAAGCCTGCCCATTGAAATTATTCAAAAAGAACCCGAGCTTTTGGTTAGCCAGCAGGGCGACCAGCTTTGCTTAAGCATTGCCGATTTGTCGCACGATATCGATGACTATGAAAATTACCAAGGCAAGCCTGCGTATAACTTTAAGCAAATTACAGACACGCAATATCAACTAACGGTGTTTTCAAACGACCACATTAAGGTGGCAAACATCATTGGTGAAGGCGGCTTGCTTATACCCATGAGTGCTAAACAAAAAGCACTTGACGGTATTTCGGCTATTGCGCCATTTTTGAATATTCAATCAGATATTAGCGAGCTTGACACCGGCTTAGAAACCCACCCATGCGATCCACATTTAGTGGTTAATATTCAACCCAATCAAAGCGGCCTTGCGTTTACCTGTGTGGTCATGCCCTTTGGCGAAGACGGACCGGCGTTCAAACCTGCGACAGGCAGTGCCAGCTTAAGCACTGAGCTAAACGGTAAACGAATCGCTACCCAGCGTGACCTGCTGCGCGAAGAAACCCTAATGGACGCGCTTGATCAGGCCTGCCCCGCTTTCTTAAATATGCCCGATAACGTTTTATTACTAGATGACCTACAAAGCTCGCTAGGTGCTTTAGAAGAATTAGAAGCGGCCAGCCTAAGCAAGACCTTTGAGCTGCAGTTGCGCTGGCCAAAAGGCAAAAAAATAAGCCTCTCAAAAAAGCTAGACAGCTCGCATCTGCAGCTTTCAATGGCTAAAAAAAGCGAATGGTTTGATATAAGCGGCGATCTGCAGGTAAGCAATGAGATGGTTATTGACCTGCGTAAACTGCTTGAACTGGTAAAAACCAGTAACGGGCGCTTTATTGAACTTGATTCGCAGCAGGTACTTGCACTGTCAAGCGACTTACGCCAAAAGCTTGAACAGATTAACCAGCTTACCGATAACGGGAAATTTCACCCTTTAGCCAGCCTGCAGATGGAGGAAGCAACCGCCGGCATGCGCATGAAAACCATTCACGCATGGGATCAGCAAAGCAAAAAAATGCATGAAGCTAACACCATTAAGCCCAAAATCCCGTCTACTTTTCAAGCGCAGCTGCGCGACTATCAGCTAGTTGGCTTTGACTGGGCCTCGCGCTTGGCGCACTGGGGTGCGGGTGCGTGTCTAGCCGACGACATGGGCTTAGGAAAAACTCTTCAGGCGCTGGCGGTACTGCTAGCGCGCGCCAACAAAGGGCCAAGTTTAGTGATTGCGCCCACCTCTGTTTGCTTTAACTGGCAGCAAGAGGCGTGTAAGTTTACGCCCACCTTAAATATCCGATTATTTGCCGATTCAAACACCACGCTTCAACGTGAAGAATTACTCAGCCAGCTTGGCCCATTTGACTGCGTGATAATAAGCTACGGACTGCTGCAGCGCGAAAGTGACATACTCAAAGAAGTGCAGTGGCACACCATAATAGCTGATGAAGCCCAAGCCATTAAGAATCCCTTAGCCAAACGCACAAAAGCCGCATATGCCTTAAAAGGCGACTTCAAAATGATTACCACCGGCACGCCCATTGAGAATGATTTAACCGAGTTATGGAGCCTCTTTCGCTTTATCAACCCCGGCTTACTGGGCAATGTTAAGCGCTTTGGCACGCGGTTTTCACTGCCAATTGAAAACGCAAAAGAAAAACCGCTTGAAGCACGCAAGGCTAGCCAAGGTTTAAAGGCGCTTATTCAGCCATTTATGCTGCGCCGTATGAAAAATCAGGTACTGACAGAATTGCCTTCTCGCACCGAAATTAACATTCCCGTTAAAATGAGTGATAAAGAGCAGGCTTTTTACGAAGCGCTGCGCCTGAATGCCATAGACAATATTAGCCAAGGTGGCCAAACAAGCAAGCCCGGCGAACAACGAATAAGAATGCTGGCCGAGTTAGTCAAACTTCGCCAGGCCTGCTGTAATCCCAAACTAGTTATGGCTGAAACCGACATACCCAGCGCAAAACTAGCTGCACTTGATGAACTACTCACAGAGCTTAAACTTAATAATCACAAGGCGCTTATATTTAGCCAATTTGTAGGGCACTTAAAACTTATAAAGCAGCATATTGAATCTAGAGGATTGAGCTACCAGTATTTAGACGGTTCTACCCCACAAAAAGACCGGCAAAAGCATGTAAACGCTTTTCAAAATGGCGAAGGCGATGTGTTTTTAATCAGTTTAAAAGCGGGCGGTTCAGGTTTAAATTTAACCGCCGCGGACTATGTTATCCATATGGATCCGTGGTGGAACCCGGCGGTAGAAGACCAAGCTTCAGATAGGGCTCACCGCATGGGGCAAAAACGTCCTGTTACTATTTACAGGCTCATCACTCAAAATACGATTGAGGAAAAAATTGTGGCACTGCACCAGCACAAGCGTGACCTAGCGGATAAGTTGCTGTCGGGCAATGAAGCGCTTACCAAGCTGTCGGTAGATGATATGCTGAATTTATTAAAAGAAACGTTTTAAAAGCAAAGATTCATTTCGGGCTGATGAATAAATTCGATATTAAATATAAAGGCGCGTTTAGAGTAAGCGCAGGTAACTTACCCTTGCCCTAACTAACTTACATTGTGGCAGTTGCTGAGTATTTCACCGTCAATTTCTACTTGAGTTTCGTCGCCTTTAGACCAAAACAGTACGCTGGTGTCTTCATAGCGCACACCTGAAGCACTCGGCGTAAGGGGTAGCGAGAACACTCGCCCATTGTGCTCAAGACCAGCAAGGCTTTGGCCTTCGCGCAGCACTAGGCGGGTATTGTCACAGCGCCAGTTGCTGCTGCGAATTGCCGCGGGTTCTGCATTATAAATAACGGGCGCAAACGCGCTAAGGCTACCGTCATTAACGGCAGGCACAAGGTCCATTAGTTCGCTCATTAAGGAATACAGGTCAATACTGCGAACCGCCGGCATGCGAGCCCCAGGCGCAAAGGCTGGCCCGTGGGCGATAAAAATACCGTGCATGCTGTGCCATGCAGGGTCCCAGCCGTGCATACCGCCCAATGAATCAGGCTCCATCAGGTCGAATCGAGCTTTACTCGACATCATCCAGCCAAGATCGACTTCTGCAATAACATCAGCAATGCGTTTATGCTTATTAAAGTGGTAGCGTGCTGGCACATCAGCTTTTTTATAAACCTGCAGATTGGGATGCGCGTTGTTTAACGCCGTATAAATTTCATCTACCGTTAGACCATCGTCGGTAGCCCAAATTTGTGCCACCGGACTCCAATCAGAAATATTAATTTTACTCACGTCAATTAATTCGTCTAGCAGCACGTAACGGTCCTTATTAACGGTCTCCATGCCATGGTCAGACGTTATTAGTATATGCATTCTATTAAGCAAGCTGCGCTGTTCGATGCCTTCAATTAGCAGGCCCAGCGCTGTGTCTACTTCCTTTAAAGCAGAAATTACTTCGGGATGATCGGGACCGTGTTCATGGCCCGCACTGTCAACCGCAGAAAAATAGAGGGTAATGAACTCTGGTCGTTCTTCACCGGGTAAATCGAGCCATGCCAATACCTGCTCAACTCTTTCATTATGCGAAGCATCACCGTCATAAGGCATCCAAATTGTTGGCCGCATACCGCCTATGTCAGCCTCAGAACCGGGCCAAAAATAGGTAGCCGCCTGCTTGCCTGTCTTTTCCAGCGTGTTCCAAATGGGCTCGCCGTCATACCAACGGCCATCGCTTACGGCGTCTGCGTTGCGCAGCGAAAATCGTGTTTTACGCTCAGGATCCCACATGTTGTTAGACACTACACCGGTGCCATCGGCGTGAAGGCCTGTGACTAATGAATAGTGTGTTACAAAGGTTTTGGTGGGGAAAACGTGCTGTAAAGAGTCAGCACGTAAACCGCCATTGGCTAGCCGTGTAAGGTTTGGCAGTTCGGTTTTTTCTAAATAGTCATGGCGAAGGCCGTCA
>Ga0306871_1000188_pt1 | contig 24477 bp, 22 predicted proteins | sample AntRauMeHopE1497_FD_190447 | JGI IMG/M metagenome (GOLD analysis project Ga0306871, IMG submission 190447) | Saline lake microbial communities from Rauer Islands, Antarctica - Metagenome Hop E1 #497 (v2) (version 2) | ecosystem: Environmental > Aquatic > Non-marine Saline and Alkaline > Saline ... | reverse complement strand
CGTCAGCACAGGAACAGTCACTAACACTGTGGCTCGCACCCCTCGACCGAACCCCGTGTTCGATGCAACCCCGTCGATGAGCAGGTCGGCAAACACGTCAGCTCGACGCTGCGCAAGCGTCCGCGGGTCATCCGCCGCCTCTAGCCCACACGCCATCTCGGTCAACCGTTGATACGCACCAATTGCCTGCTCGGCCGGCAGGTGGGCGGTGAGCCACGCCATCCCGTCACGGCCAGGCTCAAGCCTCACCGAGCGCCCATCGACAGCATCGCGGCGACGTTCATCAATGGAGGTGGGGTGCTGGCGTTCGCGCACGATTCGCGCACGTTGGCGAAACCCGGCAGGCGTGCGTGTTTCAGCCTCCGGCAACGCCACAGCCTCAAAAGCCGCCCACGACTCAGCCGGCAACGAGCGTGCCTCGTCGATCAGGATGCTCGCATGCCGATAACTGACACGACCCGACCGCAAAGCGTCAAGGGTCGCCGGCAGATCTTCGACCAGGGTGGTGCTGTCGGCCACAAGCTGTTGCGCTTCACGCTCACTGATGCGCGTTGCGGCAGCAAGTTCACTAGACGCCACCCGATGCGCGGCAATCTCCGCCGACCACGGTCGGCCAAACCCAGACCGGTCGGGATTCTCTGCCACGAGTGCAAGCTGATACAGCTCGTTGATTGCCACCGTGCGAGACGCCATCAGCGACGCCATAAGCCGTTCAACCTCAACGATCGCCTCCAACATAAAACTGACAGCGCTACCAATCACAGCAGCGGCGGCCAGCGGCGGGGTCGACGAAGCCGAAACCGACAGAGCCGCAACCGCCGGAGCCGCAACCGCCGGGGCCGCAACCGCCGGGGCCGCAACCGAAGGAGCCGCAAGGCCAGAGAATGGCCTCTCAGCAGTGGGAGCAGTGATCGTCGACATACGTCAATTCAACCCTCAACCACCGACATTCAGCCCGCCCGATCCAAGGCCTCCGCGAAGCTGTGGATAAAGCCTTGACCAGGGATTTTGTGAAGGAACCGCAGGCCGCAGGTGATTGGTCGCGGACGAGCCCCTAGAAAACCCGACGCATGTATTCGGCGCTTTGCGAATACCCAAGGCGGTCATAGAAGCCGCCAGCGCGCCGAGCAGCCACAGTGAGCTGTCGCACACCGCGTCGAATGCACTCAGCCTCGACCTCGCGAACCAGTGCCGTGCCAAGGTCGAGCCCACGCGCAGACTCATCAACAGCTATTTCTTGAAGCTGCGCAGAGAGCCCATTGGTCGACAGCAACCTGGCCACAGTCACCAGTGCGTAACCCCGCACATCGCCTTGAGCATCTTCGCCGACCAGCGCCAGCACGTGGTCATCAGAGCCCCCCACTGCCGACGAGAAGCTCTCATCGAACGCAGCACGCACCGGAACGAACGCGGCACCCAGCTGTCGCACTAGACCGAAAACTGCATCAGCATCGGCGAGCGTCGCTGGTCTGACGATTGTCATATCAGCGTGCGAAGTTGCCGCGGTAGTACTCGTAGACCCAGCCAATCACTGCCAACAGGGCGATGGGTATCGCGTAGGCAACAATCCAGAAGTCAATCGCTAGGCCGAGAAAAACGAAACCTATGCCGGCGGCGAGAACAAAAGGCCACCAGCTCCACGGCGGGAAGAAGCCTTGCTCAGCGTCGCCATCGTCGATTTCTGCATCGAGACGGTCTTCAGCCAATTCGCCGCCCTGATTACGGTAAACCAACTGCAGATAGGCAGCGATAAACGCCACAAGCAGGGCACACAGACCCAGTGCTACGGAGCCGACCCACTCGACCGCCCCCGTGCTGATGATCGACCATGAGACGTAAATCACGGTCAACAACACGAAGAAGCCCAGCAACACCCAGAAGAGGTTGATCGAGGTTTTCATCGCGGGACGCTACTTGACTTTCTGGTCGTCGAGATCGAAAACCGGTGCATCGGGTGCGTCTTTGAAAGGCCCAATTCCGAGCGGGATGCTCGCCTCAGGGTGATTGAGGTCAAAGGCGGGCGACTCTGAACGGATGCGAGGAATCGAGGTGAAGTTGTGGCGCGGCGGCGGGCACGAAGTCGCCCACTCGAGTGAGCGGCCATAGCCCCACGGGTCGTTGACGGTGACCACTGGAGCGCGTCGAGCGGTGACGTACACGTTGAGCAGGAACGGAATCATCGACGCTGCAAGCAGTACCGAACCCAGGGTCGATAGCTGGTTCATCCAGGTGAACCCGTCTTCAACAAGGTAGGTCGCGTATCGGCGCGGCATGCCGACGACGCCGAGCCAGTGCTGCACAAGGAACGTGGTGTGGAAGCCGATGAACAGCGTCCAGAAGTGAATCACTCCGAGGCGCTCGTTAAGCATCTTGCCAGTCCACTTCGGCCACCAGAAGTAGAACCCGGCAAACATCGCAAACACCACGGTTCCGAAGACGACGTAGTGGAAGTGCGCTACCACGAAGTAGGAGTCAGAGACCGCAAAGTTCAGCGGCGGCGATGCCAAAATCACACCGGTCAAGCCACCGAATATAAAGGTGATGAGGAACCCGAGGGAGAACAGCATGGGGGTTTCGAAGGTCACTGAACCGCGCCACATGGTGCCGATCCAGTTAAATATCTTCACACCGGTTGGCACCGCGATCAGCATTGTCATCAGCGCAAAGAATGGCAACAGCACAGAACCGGTGACGTACATGTGGTGCGCCCACACGGTCATCGACAGAGCCGCGATGGCAATGGTTGCGTACACCAGGGTCTTGTAACCGAAAATTGGTTTGCGACTGAACACCGGAAAGATTTCTGAGACGATACCGAAGAACGGCAGCGCGATGATGTACACCTCAGGATGCCCGAAGAACCAAAAGAGGTGCTGCCACAGAATGGCGCCTCCGGTGGCGGCGTCAAACACGTGGGAGCCGAACATTCGATCCGACCCCAGCGCGAACAGAGCTGCGGCCAGAACCGGGAACGCCATCAGTACCAGCAGCGATGTTACGAGGGTGTTCCAGGTAAAGATGGGCATGCGCCACATCGTCATGCCGGGGGCACGCATCGTGATGATGGTGGTGATGAAGTTCACCGCGCCGAGGATGGTTCCGAAACCACTGATGGCGAGGCCAAAGACCCACATATTGCCACCCAAGCCCGGGGTGAAGGTTTGACTCGACAGCGGCGCGTAAGCGAACCACCCGAATGAGGCGGCCCCCTGGGGGGTCAGGAAGCCAGCGACCGCAATCAGAGAACCGAATGAGTACAGCCAGTAGGAGAATGCGTTGAGCCGCGGGAAGGCGACGTCAGGGGCGCCGATCTGAAGCGGCATGAGCGAATTGGCGAATCCCGCGAACAGCGGGGTTGCGAACATGAGCAGCATGATCGTGCCGTGCATGGTGAACAACTGGTTGTACTGCTCTTTGCTGGCGACGATCTCAAGACCCGGCGCAAAAAGCTGCGCCCGAATGATGAGAGCCATCACCCCACCAATGAGGAAGTACAGGAACGACGTGATCAGGTACATGTACCCGATCGTCTTGTGATCAGTGGTGGTGATCCACCCCACAAAGACGTTGCCTTTGCGACGAACGGTCGGTGAGACGTGTTCGGGTACGGCGCCGGAAACACTGGGACGAGGTGCGGTCGTCGTCATAATCCGCTTATTCCTCTTCGCTCGAGCCGGTGGTTCCCGGCAGGTTGGTGTTGGTATTCAGTTCAGGGCCCAGACGGCCCACATTGCCATCGGCGCGAAGGGAGCTAATGTACGCGTCGTACTCAGGCTGAGAGACAACTTCGACGTTGAACAGCATCAGGGAGTGGTATTCGCCGCACAACTCGGCACATTTACCCTTGAAGCTTCCCTCCCTTTCGGGAATGAAGTACCAGTAGTTGGTCTTCGCCGGAATCATGTCTTTTTTGTACAGAAAGTCGACGATCCAGAAAGAGTGGATGACGTCGCGCGACTCGATCTTGATTTCGACCTTTTGGCCGACGGGCAAGTAAAGAGTCGGCAAGCTGTTGATGTCGATGGTGTTATTGGGGCCGGTCTCTTGCGCCTGAATGCCGGCGTAGTAGACGTCTTCGTTGATGTAGTTGAAGTCCCACGCCCATCGCTTGCCGTAGACCTCGATCGTGACGTCGGGGTCGGCGAGCGGAGCTTCAATCTCTGCCTGGTCGCGGGCAGTGAAAGCGAAAAAGCCGAGCACCAGAATGAGGGGTGCCACGGTGTAAAAGACTTCAATCGGCATGTTGTAGCGCAGCTGGGAGGGTAGCCCCGTCTGCCCCTTACGCCGTCGGTAGACGACGGCAGCCCAGATAATCAGGGCCCAGGTAATAACTCCGATCACCAGAAGGACGATCCAAGAATTAACCCAGAGGCCGATCACTCGGTCGACCTGATTTGTCGTTCCGGGCTCTGAGGGCAACCACCCCAATTGCATCTGGGCAGTGCACCCCGCCAACGCGACCGTCGTGACGATCGCCAGAGGAATCGTCGTCAATCGAAAACGTCGTGAGGAGCGCACCGGAAACCTCTCGTGGCGGGTGAAAGTTGTTTGTAGTCTACGCCACGGGTACATGGGCGTTGGCCCCGCCACGCCCCGAAACCTCTGCCGGCTACGGGCCCGTGGCGGAACGCGAACCGGTCAATCCTGAAAGAACTGCACGGCCCGCGAAGCGAGCGGGGTGTTGCTTAGTGGAAGCTGTCGCCGCAGGCGCAACTGCCGCCGGCGTTCGGGTTATCGATGGTGAACCCCTGCTTCGCAATGGTGTCTTCGAAGTCGATAGAGGCACCGGCGAGGTAGGGCACGCTCATTTTGTCGACGACAACCTCGACCCCGTCGAAGTCGTGCAGTGCGTCGCCGTCGAGCATGCGCTCGTCAAAGTAGAGCTGGTAGATCAAGCCGGAGCATCCGCCGGGCTGAACGGCGAGTCGCAGGCGCAGATCATCGCGGCCCTCTTGGTCAAGTAGTGAGCGCACTTTGAGCGCTGCAGCCTCGGTGAGCTTCACGGCGTGCGTCGTCTCTTCGAGCTGCTCTGCGTTCGGCGTGGCCGTGGTCAGTGCTGTGTCAGTCATGGTGACTCCTCGCGTTGTGGTGTGGCTAGGCCCATGTTACGTCTCACGACTGAATGCTCGGCACATTTGGCCGAACAATGCCGTTCAGCCGGGCGAGCAACACGGCCTCAGTGAGAATTGCCCGGTGAAAAACGCCCAGGTGGAGGGATTCGTTCGGGCTGTGTGCGCGGGTGTGCGGGTCTTCCACACCCGTGACCAGAACCTGCGCTTGCGGGAACGCTGTGGTCAATTGGGAGATGAAAGGAATGGACCCGCCGATCCCGGCCAAGACTGGTTCGCTCCCCCACGACTGGCGCATCGCATCCAGAGCGCAATCGACCGCCCAACCGCTCGTGTCAACCAAAAAAGGTTCCCCGAGATCAACAGCGTTAATCGCCAGGTGGGCGCCGAAGGGCGCGTGTGCTCGAAGGTGGGCCTCGACGGCGGCAAAAGCTTCAGCAGCATCTTGCCCGGGCGCAATACGAACGCTGATTTTCACGGTCACCGCGGGGGCGAGAGTGTTGGAGGCATTTTGCACGCTCGGCGCGTCGATACCGGTCACCGTTATCGCTGGTTGGGCCCAGAGCCGATGAAGAAACTCACCCCGCCCAATCGGTGTCACGCCTGGCAGTAAGCCCGCCTCATCACGCAGACGCTGCTCATCGATGTTGGGCACCTGCTGCTCGTGCGAGCGGAGACCAGCAACGGCCACAGAACCGGCCTCGTCGTGCAGCGAGGCCAACAGTGCGATGGTGGCGAGCATGGCGTCGGGCACTGCTCCGCCCAGCATGCCCGAGTGCGATGCGTGAGCAAGGGTCGACACGGTGAGGCTGAAAGTGGCGTTACCGCGTAACCCGACCGTGAGTGATGGCGTATCGACGTTCCAATTATCTGAGTCGGCGACGACAATCACGTCAGCTTCCAGCAGGTCGTGGTGCGTGTCAAGGAGTGCTGCGAACGACCGAGAGCCGAACTCTTCTTCGCCCTCGATGAAGACCACAAGGCCCACGTCAAGATCACCGTGCGTCTCGATGAGCGCGCGAATCGCGGCCACGTGCGCCATCACGCCCGCTTTGTCGTCTGCAACGCCCCGGCCGTACAGACGATCGCCGCGCAGGGTCGGCTCAAAGGGGGGCGAATTCCAATCATCGTCGAAGCCGGGCGGTTGCACGTCGTGGTGTGAATACAACAAAACGGTCGGTCGCCCACCGCGGGCATCGCGTCTGGCGAGCACTGCGGGTTGACCGAGCACCCCGTCGGGGCCTGCAGCGCGCTCAACTCGGACGGTCTCGAAAATGCCAAGACCCCGCAGCAGCCCCGCCGTGTGGTCGGCCGAAGCCTGCACCTGAGCCGGATCGAAACCATCCCACGAGACCGACGGAATGCGCACAAGTGTCGACAGCTCAGCGATCGCCTGCGGCAGGCCCTCGCGAACGCTGACCCGAAGGGCCTCGAACGGCTCTGTCGGCAGCGCGTCAGGTGTGGGCGATGCGTTGGGCGTCATGCCGGTAATCTTAAGCCTCAGACGCCTTTGCGTTTCGTGATCTCGAAAGGATGTGCCGCAGTGGCCGCCCGCGACAACAACAACTCTGCGCCCAGTGCCGCCGAACGAGCCAGTGCAGAGGCCATTGCGAAGGCCGAAGCGATTGCCACCGGCAAAGGGCGCGCCACGCCGAGCCGCAAAGAACGCGAAGCCGCTCGCAAGCGCCCACTGGTTCCGAACGACCGAAAGCAGGCCTCTCGTGAACATCGCGAGAAGGTCAACGCCTCGCGGGATCGCGCACGCGTCGGCATGGCAAACGGCGAAGAGCGTTACCTGCCGCAACGCGACCGAGGCCCGCAGAAGAAGTGGGTTCGCGATTACGTTGACGCCCGCATCAGTATCGGTGAATTCTTGATTCCGGTGATGTTCGTCGTCATCATCTTGACGTTTATTCCGTCGCCCGAGACGCAAACGCTCTCGATTTTGGCGCTGTGGGCCTTCTTCTTGGTCGCTGTGCTCGACTCAACATTGTTGGGCTTCATCGTGCGCCGCAAACTCACCGCGCGCTACGGAGTTGACAACGTGGAGAAGGTGCGCTGGTATGCCGCGATGCGGTCACTGCAACTGCGACTGCTGCGTCTGCCCAAGCCTCAGGTTAAACGCGGCCAGTATCCGGCCTAGCCCGCGGTGACGGAGACTGGAATGCCGTTGACCAGTCGGCTGGCCCACAGTGGGCCCCGGTACAAAAACGCGGTGTAGCCCTGCACGAGTGTGGCACCCGCCCTGAGTCTTTCGGCGGCATCGTCTGAGGTGTCAATACCACCGACGGAAATCACACACAGCTCATCGCCGACCGCTGCTCGCACCCTGCGCAACACGTCGAGAGCGCGCTCTTTGAGTGGTGGGCCACTCAAGCCTCCAGCGCCCGCCGCGGCAACGAGAGCAGGGTCAGACACCAAACCCTCACGGCGAATCGTCGTGTTGGTCGCAATGATGCCGGCAAGGCCGAGCTCCAGAGCAAGCGCACAGACGGCGTCAATTCCGCCATCGTCAAGGTCGGGAGCAATCTTGACGAGTACCGGCGTTGACCCGGCTTCTTCCAGCACTGCTACTAGGAGCGGACGCAGCGCGGCTTCGTCTTGCAATCCGCGCAATCCGGGAGTATTCGGCGAGCTCACATTGACCGCCAGATAGTCAGCGACGGGCGCGAGCACGCGAGCCGATGCGCGATAGTCGGCCACGGCATCCTCGACCTGCACTGCCCGGCTCTTGCCGATATTTGCACCGATGATCGCACGGTGTCGACGGCGCCGCTCTCGAGCAATGCGTTGTGCAGCGGCAGCGGCTCCCCCGTTGTTGAACCCCATGCGGTTGATCACAGCACGGTCGTCGACGAGTCGAAACAGTCGAGGCTTCGGGTTGCCGTCTTGAGCCACGGCGGTCACGGTACCGATTTCAATGTGGCCGAATCCAAGCGCCCACAGTCCGCGGATGCTGCGCGCATCTTTGTCGAACCCGGCAGCCATACCGAACTCAGACTCAAAGGTGAGACCGAGCGCGTGCACAGAGTGGTCGCCCCGCGGTCGAGTGAAACGACGGGCAATCGTCGTCAGCCCCAGTGCGGGGATCGCCCGAATGACAGTTACTGCCAGGTGATGGGCCCGCTCAGGATCGAGGCGGCGCAGCACCGTCTGAAAAAAGAAGTCGTACATGCCGCGGCTCAATCGGCCACAGTCGGCAGAGCTGAAGCTGGCGCTCTGTCTTCGAGTCGCAACTGGGCAATAGCCGCTTCGAAGTCGTCGAGGTTTTGAAAGGCTTGATACACGCTGGCGAAGCGCAGGTAAGCGACCTCATCAAGCTGACGCAGTTCAGGCAAGATTGCTAAACCGATGTCGTTAGCTTCGAGTTGGGAAGCCCCAGTGGCACGCAGATTTTCTTCAACTTTCTGGGCGAGTTGGGCAAGGTCGGCGTCGGTCACCGGGCGCCCCTGGCACGCCTTGCGCACCCCGAGCACGATCTTTTCGCGCGAGAACGGCGCGACAACTCCACTGCGCTTGATCACCATGAGGCTGGCAGTCTCGGTCGTGCTGAAGCGACCGCCGCACTCCGGGCACTGACGCCGACGTCGAATCGACAGCCCGTCATCGCTCGTCCGCGAATCGATGACCCGGCTGTCTGAAAACCGGCAAAAAGGACAGTGCATGGTGGGGCAAGCCTAGACGAAGCGGGCGCGCACGGCGTCGCCGTGCGCGGGCAGCTGCTCGGCATCGCTGAGAGCGGTTACGTGGTGGGCTACTACCTTCAGCGCGTCGCGGTTGTACTCGACGATTTGCTGTGGGCGCAGAAAGGTATAAGCGCCAAGGCCTGAGGCGAACCGTGCCCCGCCGCCGGTCGGCAACACGTGGTTTGACCCGGCCACGTAGTCGCCGAGACTGACCGGCGTGTGCTCGCCGATGAAGATCGCGCCCGCGCTGTCAATTTTTGCCAGCAGAGCCTGGGGGTCGGCCACGAGAAGCTCAAGGTGTTCGGGCCCGTACGCATTGCTGAACCGTGCCGCCTGAATAAGGTCATCCACCACAACGATTGCCGACTGGTGACCGTCGAGAGCCGTCGTGACACGTTCCCGGTGGTGAGTCGCCGCGACGGCCGCGGGCAGGGCCAGGTTCACGCGTTCGGCCAGAGTGTGATCGTCGGTGACGAGCACACTGCCAGCCAGTTCATCGTGCTCAGCCTGACTGATCAGATCTGCCACGACGTAATCAACTTTCGCCGCACCGTCAGCAATGATGAGAATCTCGGTCGGCCCTGCTTCAGAGTCAATGCCCACGACCCCTTTGACTGCTCGCTTTGCCGTGGCGACGTAAAGATTTCCGGGGCCGGTGATGACCTGCACTGGATCAAGCCCCAGATCTGGCACCCCGTAGGCGAGAGCGCCAATCGCTCCCGCTCCGCCCATGGCGTACACCTCGTCAACCCCGAGCAGTGCGGCTGCGCCAAGGATGGTCGGGTGAACACCGCCGCCAAAAGCTGCCTGCGGCGGCGACGCCAGAGCAATCGAGCGAACCCCCGCCACCTGCGCCGCAACGACATTCATCACCACGCTGGAGGGATACACGGCCTTGCCGCCGGGAACGTACAACCCCACTCGGTCGACCGGTTGCCAACGCTGCACAATGCGAGCGCCCGGGGCGATGTCAGTGACCACTTCGCCGGGCACCTGCGCGGCAGTTGCACGCCGCACCCGCGCAATGGCCTCGTCGAGGGCCGCTCGCACCGCTGGCTCTAGGGCGGCCTCAGCGTCACGGAGCTCGCTTGCGCTCACTCGCACAGCGCTCGGGCGAACGCGGTCGAAACGCTCAGCTTGGTCGAGCAGGGCAGCGCTTCCGCCCGTGCGCACCTCGTCAATAAGCGACGCCACCGCATCGGCTGCTGAGCCGACGTCACGAGATGCTCGAGGTGCCAGGGCCAAAAGATCTGCGGCTGAAAGAAGCTGGCCGCGCAGGTCAAGAATTCTTATCATGTCGAGCCAAGCCTAACCGCGACCACCCTCGGGAATAGCCGGGCAGATGTGCGGTTGAATGGAGCGTGATAACTCCCGCAGCAGACGCAACCGGTTTCGAAGCGTTCGCGCAAGCCTTTCGGCGCCACGCCGCTGGCGTGGCAGTGATTACCGCGCTGACTCCCGACGGACGCCCCGTGGGCTTCACCGCCACATCGCTCGCCTCATTAGCCGCGGTGCCCCCGATGGCATCATTCAACATGGCGCGCACTGCCAGCTCATGGCCGGCCATCGAGCACACCGAGCACGTTGCCATTCACATGCTGGGTGAAGAGGGCTTCGCAGTGGCACAGATCATGGCGGGCGACAACGCCCTTCGCTTCGATGGCGACCACTGGGCGCCGGGCCCTCATGGTCTGCCCATTCTGAAAACCACAACCGCATGGATGGTGGGCACCATCGTGGCCCGCACTCCCGTTGCTGAGAGCGCCATGATCGCTGTGCGCATCGACGAGGGCGCACTGGGCGTGCCCGACGAACCCCTGCTCTACCACGAGCGATCCTTCCGCGCTCTCGGCGCGGAACTGTAAATACCGGCCGGGCAGGCGCGCATCGTTCAGCTCGCTTAGGTCAGCGCGCGCGGCCCCAGCAGGCTCTTGATTTCGCCGAAGAAGCCAGCAGAGGGCTCAATGTGGTGGGGTAGCTCGAAGACACGAGCCGAGTTCTCACGCACCAGGCGCAGCCGAACCTCGGTCGTTCCACGATGCCGGGTGAGCACAGAGTTGAGTTCACGCACGACATCTACAGTGGCTCGCTGCTCTCGCACGCTCAGGGTGAGAAGCCCGGTATCAGCGCTCACTCCCAAATCGGGCTGCTGAAGCAGGGTGGCCTGCAGGGTGATGCCGTCATCTCGATGGTTGACCCGACCACGCACCACCGCGATGCTGTCGGCCACCAGCTTGGAGCCGAATTCTAGGTAGGTCTTGCCGAGAAACATGATGCTGAGCTCGCCACCGAAGTCTTCGAGCGTGATCATGCCGTAGGGATTTCCTGACTGCCGAGCGACCCGGTGCTGCACACTCGTGATGAGCCCGGCCACCGTGACCTGTTCGCCGTCGACCGGCGGGTTGTCGTTGAGCTCGGCAATACTCATGCCAGCGTGCTGGGCAAGCGACCGTTCGAGCCCCGCCAGGGGGTGGTCGGAGACGTAAAGTCCGAGCATTTCGCGCTCGAAGGCCAGCTTGTCTTTTTTCGCCCATTCCGGCCGCGGCGGCACATGGTCGGTGCTGTGTTCAGGCTCGTCGAAAAGGCTGTCAAAGTCGAACCCGACATCTCCCACCTCCGCTGCCCGCTTCTCTTTCACGGCGGCCTCCACTGCCCCCTCGTGAATCTCCATCAGAGAACGTCGGGTGTTTCCGAGTGAATCGAAGGCCCCGGCCTTGATGAGAGATTCAATCGCCCGCTTATTGGCGACCGGCGAGGGCACCTTTTTCAGAAAGTCGAAAAAGCCGGTGAAACGACCTTCGCGGTCGCGAGCGGCGCGAATGTGATCGACAACGGCAAAGCCGACGTTGCGCACTGCGCCCATGCCGAACCGAATGTCTTCGCCCACTGCTGCAAAGAAACCGATGGACTCATTGACGTCGGGCGCGAGCACGGTGATGCCCATGCGGCGACACTCGTTCAAGTACACCGCCATTTTGTCTTTTGAGTCACCCACACTTGTGAGCAGCGCCGCCATGTACTCGGCCGGATAGTGCGCCTTGAGGTAGGCGGTCCAATACGAGACCACGCCGTACGCAGCCGAGTGCGCCTTGTTAAAGGCGTAGTCGGAGAACGGCAAAAGGATGTCCCACAGGGTTGTCACTGCCGCCATCGAATACCCGTTCGCCAGCATGCCGGCAGAAAAGTTTTCGAACTGCTTGTCGAGCTCTGACTTCTTCTTTTTACCCATGGCCCGGCGAAGCAGGTCGGCCTGCGCAAGCGTGTAGCCCGCCAGCTTCTGCGCGATCTCCATGACCTGCTCTTGGTAAACGATGAGGCCGTACGTGCCGCCGAGCACCTCTTGAAGCGGCTCGGCGAGCTCACGATGAATGGGGGTGATCTCTTGACGATTGTTCTTACGCAGCGCGTAGTTGGTGTGCGAGTCGGCGCCCATCGGGCCGGGACGATACAGCGCCAAGACCGCTGAGATGTCTTCGAAGTTGTCAGGCTTCATCATGCGCAACAGCGAGCGCATTGGGCCACCGTCAAGCTGGAACACGCCCAGAGTGTCTCCGCGAGCCAGCAACTCATAGGCGGCCCCGTCGTCAAGCGTCAGGTCTTCAAGAACGAGTCGTTTGCCCCGGTTCGCCTCAATGTTGTCCAGGGCATCATCGATGATCGTGAGGTTACGCAGCCCCAAAAAGTCCATCTTGACCAGCCCGAGCTCTTCGGATGACGGAAAATCAAACTGGGTAACAATCTGGCCGTCTTGCTCACGCTTCATGATGGGAATGATGTCGATGAGCGGCTCGCTCGACATGATCACACCTGCCGCATGCACCCCCCACTGCCGCTTCAGGTTCTCGAGGCCCAGCGCCGTGTCGAACACAGTGCGCGCTTCGGCGTCGACCTCGATGATCGCCCGCAAATCTGCTGCTTCTTTATATCGCTCATGCGTGGTGTCGTAGATGCCCGACAGCGGCATGTCTTTACCCATGACGGCGGCTGGCATTGCTTTGGTGAGTTTCTCGCCCATACCGAACGGAAAACCCAGTACTCGTGAGCTGTCTTTGAGAGCCTGCTTGGCTTTGATCGTTCCGTAGGTAACGATCTGCGCCACGCGCTCATCGCCGTACTTTTCCGTGACGTAGCGAATGACCTCACCGCGACGGCGATCATCGAAATCGACGTCGAAGTCGGGCATCGACACTCGGTCGGGGTTCAAAAATCGTTCAAAAATGAGGCCGTGCTCGAGCGGGTCGATGTCAGTGATGCGCATTGCGAAAGCAGCCATCGAACCGGCGCCCGAACCGCGGCCCGGCCCCACCCGAATGCCGTTATTTTTCGACCAGTTAATGAAGTCGGCGACCACTAGAAAGTATCCCGAAAAGCCCATCTGTGTGATGACACCGATTTCATATTCAGCGCGCGCACGCACCGCATCAGAAACTCCGCCCGGATACCGCACTGCCAGCCCGCGCTCGACCTCTTCAATGAAGAGGCTGTTCTCCGTCTGGCCTTCAGCGACCGGGTAGCGCGGCATATAGTTTGCCGAAGTGTTGAAGCTCACGTCGGCTCGCTCAGCTATCAGCAGCGTGTTGTCGCAGGCCTCGGGATAATCGCGAAACAGTTCGCGCATTTGAGCGGGCGTCTTGAGGTAAAACTCGTTGGTGTCGAACTTGAAACGCTTCGGATCGTCAAGAGTGCTCCCCGACTGTACGCAGAGCAGTGCGGCATGGGCGCCTGCGTCGCCTGCGTGCGTGTAGTGCAGGTCGTTGGTGGCCACCAGCGGCAAGCCGAGATCTTTGGCCAGTCTGATGAGGTCGGTCATGGCCCGGCGCTCAATATTCAGGCCGTGATCCATGATTTCGACGAAGTAATTCTCGGCGCCGAAAATGTCACGAAACTCCGCTGCAGCCTCGCGCGCCTTCTCGTACTGCCCGAGTCGCAGTCGCGTTTGAACCTCGCCGCTGACACACCCCGTCGTAGCAATCACGCCCTCCGAGTACGTGCTGAGCAACTCGCGATCCATGCGCGGTTTGAAGTAGTAACCCTCAATCGAGGCCAGCGACGACATGCGAAACAGGTTGTGCATGCCAGTTGTCGATGACGCCAACATGGTGAGGTGGGTGTACGAACCCGACCCAGAGACATCGTCTTCTCCGCCGACTCCCCACTTGACGCGTGTCTTGTCGGTACGATGCGTACCCGGCGTCAAATACGCCTCGACCCCGATGATCGGCTTGATGCCTGCCTCGGTGGCCGTCTTCCAAAAGTCGAAGGCACCAAACATGGTGCCGTGGTCGGTGACGGCAAGAGCGGGCATCCCCTGTGACACCGCTTCAGCGATGAGCGGTTTGACGCGTGCGGCGCCGTCCAGCATCGAGTATTCGCTGTGAACGTGAAGGTGCACAAACGAATCTGCTCGAGTGGTCACAGGGCCTCCGACGGGACGAACGAAAACCCCAGTCTAGGTCGTGACAACAACACCAGCTGAGCGCTGGCCGACGTGCCTCACTGCGCCCGCAGTGCCGCTAAGGCGTGCTGCAAATCATCGGGATACGTGGACGAGTATTCGACCCGCATGCCCGAGATGGGGTGCCGAAAAGCTAGCCGCATGGCGTGTAGCCATTGGCGTTCCAAGCCCAGGCGCGCGCTGAGGGTCGGGTCAGCGCCGTACATCAGGTCTCCTACGCAGGGGTGGCGCTGAGCTGCCATGTGGACACGAATCTGATGCGTGCGACCCGTCTCAAGCCGAACCTCAACAAGAGAAGCGGAAGGAAATGCTTCAATCGTGTCGTAGTGAGTCACTGACGGCTTGCCACCCATCACGACGGCGAACTTCCAGGCACTGCCCGGATGCCGTCCGATGGGGGCATCGATCGTTCCTGACAGTGGATCAGGGTGCCCTTGGACAACGGCGTGATAGGTCTTCTCGACCTCCCGATCGTGAAACTGACGTTTGAGTTCGCTGTAGGCCGCCTCAGACTTCGCAACCACCATGAGCCCGCTTGTTCCGGCGTCAAGGCGATGAACGACTCCCGCGCGTTCGGGCGGGCCCGACGTGGCGACGCGAAACCCCGCCGCAGCAAGCGCTCCGATCACGGTGGGCCCCTCCCACCCCGCTGCCGGGTGAGCGGCAACGCCCACCGGCTTATCGACCACCACTAGATCGTCGTCGTCGTAGACAATGCGCAGGTTATCGACCGGGATGGGCTCGATACGCACTTCTCGGCGCGACTGCCACGTCACCTCAAGCCACGCGTCAGCCGAAACTCGATCGGACTTGCCAACGGGGCGCCCATCGAGGCGTACGCCGCCGGCATCGGCTATCTCAGCCGACTGGGTCCTCGAGAGCCCCAACAGGGTGGCAACAGCAACATCCACTCGCTCCCCTGCGCGCCCCTCCGGAACAGCGAAAGAGCGCGACTCCATCATTGTCGCGCTCTCTCGCGTGTACAGCGTGCTGGGTTACTCAGGAACTGACGCCCGGAGCAGAGTGCGCAGATGACGCTGAGCCTGTTGCCGCTGCTGAGCCTGCGGAAACCGCCGAACCGCCAGCAGCGGGCTGAGCGGTGCCTTCGAGTTCTTCGAGCTGGCCTTCGATGTACGTGCGAAGCTGCTGACGATATTCCCGTTCGAAAGTGCGCAACTCATCGACGCGGTTCTGCAACGTTGAACGCTCGGAGTCGAGAGTCACCTGCATGGCGCGTTGCTCAGTCTTCGCCTCGTCCAGAATTCGGTCGGCTTCGACCTGAGCCTCCCAAATGAGCTGCTCTTTCTTCAGGTTGCCCTCGCGTACGTGCTCGTCGTGCAGGCGGCGCGCAAGCTGCAGAAGACCGCTTGCGTCGGCGGTGCTGTCGTCGACACTGTCAGCGGATGCCTGCGCTGCAGGTGCCTCAGAGTGCGGCTCTTGATCTGAAGCGTGCTCGGGCGACTCGACGGCGTCGTCGTGGCCAGCGCCGTCGTGGCCAGCGCCGTCGTGGCCAGCGCCGTCGTGGTCAGCACCGTTGTCGTCGGTCGAGCCAGTCGCTTCACCAGCAGACTGCTCTGTCACCTCGACGGGAGCAACCGGAGACCCGGTGCGCTGCGAGTCAGAAATACGGGCGTCTGCAGCGGTGGGACGCTGCTTGAGCTCGTCGTTTTCTTGACCAAGCCGGCGCAGTTCAACCACGATCTCATCGAGAAAGTCATCGACTTCATCCTGGTCGTATCCCTCGCGGAATTTAGTGGACTGGAAACGCTTATTGACGACATCTTCCGGCGTGAGAGCCATGCGCGTCACCTCGAGTCTTTCTTGAAGGGATGAAATACGACACCGTAACGGTAGCAACACCCCAGCCTAGGCGTCACATCGACGTTCCGACGACAGGTCGCTTAGCGACAACAGCTACCGGCCGCTGACGAGAGACATCAGAATCAGCAACGCGATGAGGACGATAGTCCAGGCGAGGTCGAGTCGAATCGACCCTAGTTGCAAAGGAGGAATGACCCTGCGTACCGCGCGGAGGGGTGGATCGGTGATCGTGTAACTCGACTCTGCCAAAACCATGATCGGACCCCGCGGTCGAAAGGCGGGGTTCAAGATTTGCAGCCAGTCGAACACGAAACGCACCCACATAGCGATGAGAACAATGAGCAGTGCCACGTAGATGACAGAGAGAACGATGGAAAAAACGGCAGTCACGCGCTCAGTCTCTCAGGGTCTGCTGGGAGGGTCTGCTGGGAGTGGGACTGCGGCGGATGAGTCTGCAGGCAGCCAGTGCGCGACACGTCAGTCGTGAGCGGAGAACGAGGCGTCGAGCTCAGAATCGAGCTCGTCAGTGTCTCCGGTGGTGGCGACGTGCGCCGGAGACAACAGAAACACCTTGCTGGTCACCCGTTCGATACGCCCGTAGAGGCCCTGAGACAGGCCGCTGGCGAAGTCGACTAAGCGCTGGGCTTCGCTCTCAGTCATCTGCGAGAGGTTCATGATCACGGGGATCCCCTCGCGAAAGCTCTCGGCAATGACCTGAGCATCTTTGTACAACCGAGGGTGCACTGTCAGAATTTCATTCATGTCGCCGGCGGGGGCCTGACGACTCGGCGTCGCGCGGCGCAGAGGGGTGACAGGAGCGCGTTGGGCGGCGGGTGCGGGCGCTGTGGCAGCGGCGGCAGCGGGCGCACGAGTGTCGTGCTCAACCTCTTCGTCGGCAAGGCCCAGGTAGACCATGGTTTTGCGCAGTGGATTACTCATGTTGATGTCCTTCACAGTTGGGCTGACGCCAGGCTAGAGGGGGGTGGGTCGTTTTCCGGTGATTGCGGCACCGATTCTGAGGTGTGTCGCGCCTTCAGCGATGGCATCGGCGAAATCACCCGACATGCCGGCCGAAATTGCTGTGGCATGGGGCGCCACTGTTGTCAGCTGCGATGACAGCGTCTGCAGGCGTGCGAACGCACCTCGGGCGTCATCGTCAATCGGTGCCACTGCCATCACACCGCGCAGCGTCAGGCTGGCCTTGCCCAACACCTGTTCGGCAAGGGACAGGACGCCAGAAGGCTGCACCCCACCGCGGGATTCATCGTCCGTCAGGTTGACCTCAAGGAAGACGTCGAGAGGTTTCTCGGCTCTCGCCAGCGACGTCACCAACGACCCGCGATCAACTGAGTGGATCACCGTGGCGTAGTCGGCAACAGCGCGCGCCTTATTCGACTGCAGCTGACCGACGAAGTGCCAGGTCAGCGGCAGGCCTGCCAGTTCGACGGCTTTCGGCGCAGCATCCTGATGTCGATTCTCACCAACGTCACGCACGCCGAGTTCAACGAGGTCTCGAATCAGTCCGGCGGAGTGAAACTTCGTAACGACAATGAGGGTGACCTCGTCGCGCGAACGGCCAGACAACCGGCACGCCTCATCGATGCCGGCCGTGATGCGCGCGTAGCGCTCGCTCAGTTCAGCGCTGGGAGCCACGTCAGCGCAAGAAGTCGGGCACGTCGAGGTCGCCGTCATCGTCAGATTCGAGAGCGCCTATTGGCGCCGTGGCAGCGAGTCCGCCATCGTCACCCCATGAGCGATCGGCGAGGCTCGTCGAGCCCGCTACTGCTGATGCGCCTGCCCCTACCCCTGCCGCCGATGCTGACTGTGACGCGGACGCACTCGAGGAGGCACCCCCCGCGGGCTGGTAGCTTTCGCGGCGGTCGCGATGCACCACCGTGGGCTCCCCGCCGTCGAATCCGGCAGCGATCACGGTCACGCGAACTTCGTCACCGAGCGTGTCGTCAATCACCGCTCCAAAAATAATGTTGGCTTCTGGATGCACGGCCTCTTGTACGAGACGTGCGGCGTCGTTGATCTCGAAGATGCCAAGGTTCGATCCGCCCTGAATCGACAGCAACACACCGTGGGCGCCGTCGATGCTCGCTTCGAGCAGGGGGCTGGCGACGGCAAGTTCTGCGGCCTTGATGGCTCGATCGGCTCCGCGCGCCGAACCGATACCCATCAGCGCCGAGCCCGCACCCTGCATGACGCTCTTGACGTCGGCAAAGTCGAGGTTGATCAGACCGGGGGTCGTGATGAGGTCTGTGATGCCCTGCACGCCGGCCAACAGCACCTGATCGGCAGTGGCGAAAGCTTCGAGCATGGAGATGCCGCGGTCAGAAATTTCCAGCAGACGATCGTTGGGCACAACAATGAGCGTGTCGACCTCGTTCTTGAGCTGCGCAACGCCGAGGTCTGCTTGCGCTTGCCGACGCTTGCCCTCAAAGCCGAAGGGTTTCGTCACGACACCAATGGTGAGCGCCCCGATCGATTTGGCGATGCGGGCAACCACGGGTGCACCACCGGTTCCCGTACCGCCACCCTCACCCGCCGTGACGAAAACCATGTCGGCACCCGCGAGTGCCTCTTCGATTTCTTCGGCGTGGTCTTCCGCAGCTCTGCGGCCCACCTCGGGGTCTGCCCCGGCGCCCAGCCCGCGCGTGAGATCACGGCCTACGTCAAGCTTGACATCGGCGTCGCTCATCAACAGAGCCTGCGCATCAGTGTTGATGGCGATGAACTCGACTCCGCGTAATCCGAGCTCGATCATGCGGTTCACAGCGTTGACGCCACCACCACCGATTCCGACAACCTTGATAACGGCGAGGTAATTCTGGTTCGAGTTCACGTCGAAGCCTTTCGCTGAACCCTCACCCTCAGGTAGAGGGCTAAAGTTATGCTGAGTATGTAAGTGGTATCTGCGACGGTAAGGGAAACCCGTGACCGACAGTGCGAGGTTGGCCGCGTGTCGCGAATCTTCGTGACAGCACTACCCCTCAGAGCTGTCGCACCACGAGGCTCTCCGGGGCCGAAACGTCGAATTCCCACGCCTGCGCTCCCCCGGTCACGGCGATTGCCGACGCCAGCACCCTCGCCTTAAACGCTGAGCGCTCAGCACTACCCCACACCACTCGATGCCCCGTGCCACTCATCGTGAACGTGACATCGTCACGAGTCGACGCCCGAATGACGTCAACCTGCGCGCGAACATCGTCGGGCAGGCTCACCAGAACCGCAGCCACACTTCCAAAGGCAAGAGAGCCCGAATCGGCACTCTCAGCAGCGATCAGCGGGATACCTGCCGGCCGCTCAGCAAACCTTTCGACTACGACCCCCGCAGCATCCAGAAGATCGACCCCCGCTCCCCGCTCGACAGCGCCCATCGGCGCTCGCTCGATCACACGCACGACAAGAGTGTGCGGAGGCACTACCTCCGTCGAAAACGACCGAATGAGTGGAAAAGCAGCAAGATCGTCGCGAATGGCGCCGCTGTCGAGCAGCGCTAAGGGCGTTCCCAAGTGCCCATCAAGCGCTGTGCTAATCGCTTGAGCGTCGAGCCGAGTTGTTCCCGCCACATCGATCGTGCGCAACGACATGAGCGGCGACACGGCAATGAGGCCCGCGCCGGCCACAAGGACAAATGCTGTGCCGGCTGCGCCGATCGCAACCAGTCGACGTCGGCGAGACCGCTGTGTAAAGCGTCGAACTTCAGCGCGCTCGTCACGCCGCCTGGCCCGCACGGCAGCCCGGCGAGACGTGACCGCCGACCGCGCACTGGTCGGCGCAGCATCCCTCGCAGTGGCGGGCTTGCCCGGCACAGTTGCCGGAGATTTTTTCGCGTGCGTTTTCGGCAGCGTATTCGGAAGCGTTTTCTCCAGCTTTTTTTTTGGCAGCGTTGTCGGCAGTTTTTGGGAAAGCTTCTTCCGCCCCGGCAGGGCCGAGGACGGGGTCGGGGTCGGGGTCGGGGTCGAGGTTGAGTCTGCGCTGAATCCTTCGGGGCGCTTCACGGCGACTCCACCTCGCTACGCCGCGCCTCGAGGGCGGCGCGTACCTGAGGCAGAATGCGGTACACGTCACCACAGCTCAGCGTCATGACGATGTCGCCGGGGCGCGCAATTTCGGCAATGCGATCGGCGGCCTGTTGCCAATCTGGCCGGTAATCAACACAGCTGTGGTCAACAAAGTGGTCGGCCACGAGAGCACCAGTGACACCGGGAATCGGGTCTTCGCGGGCGCCGAAAACATCGAGCACAACGGTGTGATCGGCATCGCGCTCGTACACTCGCGCGAATTCTGCCGCCATCGCCTGCGTGCGGCTGTACAGATGCGGCTGGTGAATGGCGATAACGCGACTCCCCCCAGCGACCGAGCGTGCTGTTTGCAGGGCCGCAGCGACCTCGGTGGGGTGATGGGCGTAATCGTCGTAGAGCCGTACGCCGTCGGCAAGGCCGTGGGCCTCAAAGCGGCGCTGCGTGCCCACGAAACCCTCGAGAGACGACACGGCGTCAACCGCAGCGATTCCCTGAGACACCAGCACCGCAATCACGCCAGCAGCGTTCAACGCGTTGTGGCGGCCGGGAATACTCAGCGTGCCGGCGTACGTCACGCCGGCTATCGCAACCCGATAGCGCACGGCGCCCTCGTCAGAAATCTCGGTCAAGCGCACATCGGCGTCGGCTGACTCGCCGAAGGTCACCAGCCCAGCGACTCCCCCGCGGTGACGCAACGCAGCGGTCAAGCGTCGGGTCGCCGGATCATCAGCCGACAGCACGACGGTCTCGCGGGCTCCCCGCGCAAACGTCTCAAAGGCCGCTTCGAGGGCGCGCTCGTCACCGTAGTGGTCAAGGTGATCGGTGTCGATATTGGTGATGAGCGCCACGGCAACGTCGTAGAGCAGGAAGGAGCCATCTGACTCGTCTGCTTCGACGACGAAAAGCTCACCCTCACCCCACCCCGCACTGGAATTCGACCCCTGGATGACGGCGCCGTTCACGAAAGATGGGTCGCGGTGCAAAGCCCTCAAGGCCGTCACCAGCATTCCTGTGGACGTCGATTTACCGTGCGCTCCCGCCACGGCAACCAGACGCTCGCCACGTACCAACCACGCCAGTGCCTGGGAGCGGTGCAGGATCGGAAGGCCGCGCTTCAGCGCCGCTTGGTATTCGGGGTTCTCAGCCCACAGCGCTCCGGTGACCACGAGCGTGTCAGCGTCACCGAGATGGGCCGCGTCGTGGCCGATGTGCACCGTGATGCCCTGGTGACGCAGAGTCTGCACGGCGGCAGATTCGGCGCGATCGCTGCCAGAGACGACCATGCCACGCACCTGCATCATGCTGGCGATGCCGCTCATACCGCTGCCGCCGATGCCGACGAAGTGAACGCGGCCGAGCGATTCAGGCAGCACAAGAGACAGGTCAGGCTTGATCATCGGTGCTCACCCTACGCCGCGAGAGCCAGTCAGTGCCTCGCGAACGAGCTGCAGCAGGGCCGCAGACCCGCCCCGCCGGCCCACCGTGGCTGCTGCCAACGCCATGCTCTGCAGCTCTGAGCGGCGCCCTAACAGCGGCACTAGGTTCGTTGCCACCCACTGCGGCGTGAGCTCAGCATCCGGCACCAGGACTGCACCGCCGGCGCCCACAAGTTCTTTCGCGTTGAGCTGCTGCTCGCCATTACCCGAGGCGTACGGAACCATCACCGAAGGTAGACCGATGGCTGCCAACTCCGTCACGGTCGCTGCACCCGCGCGGCACAGCACCAGATCGGCGGCCGCAAAGGCGAGATCCATGCGGTCACAGTAGGGCACCGCGCGGTAGCCGCTGACGTTCGGTTCGACGCCGCCGCGGTCGGTTCCGGTGATGTGCAAAATCTGCCACCCCGCAGCACTGATCTGGGCGGCGGCACCCGTCACGGCCTCGTTAATCCGCCGCGCCCCGGTCGAGCCACCCGTCACCAGCAGCACAGGGCGCGCCTCTGCGAGCCCAAAATACTGCAGGGCTTCGGCACGACTGGCACCGCGGTCAAGCGTGTCGATTTCTGACCGCAGCGGCATACCGACCAGACGGGCGCCTCGCAGCGGTGTGCCCGCAAAAGTGATCGCAATACGCCCACCGAGCCGGGCCGCGAGGCGATTGGCGATGCCGGGCCGCGCATTGGCCTCATGGGCGACAATCGGCACGCGCTCTAACCAGGCCGCCAGGTAGGCCGGGGCTGAAGCGTACCCGCCGAAACCCACGACCACATCGACTCCACGGTGTCGAATGAGTGCTCGGGTGCGGCGCACTGCTCCCGCAAAACGCCCCGGAAAACGCCAGGTACCCGCGTCCAGCCGACGCGGGAAGGGAACGCGCGCAATAGTGACCAGTTCGAAGCCTCGCGCTGGCACCAGTCGCGCCTCGAGCCCCTCAGCGGTACCCAACACGATCACATCGACCTGCGGATCGACCAAGCGCCAGTGGTCAGCCAGTGCCAGCAGCGGGTTGACATGCCCAGCCGTACCGCCCCCCGCCAGGAGAGCCGTTGTCATGATTCGCGGTGCCGGGTCGAGGTCGCACTGCGGTTTAGATGCGGAATGTCGCGCGCAAGCGATAGCACCACGCCGATTGCCAACAGCGACGACACCAGGGCAGAGCCGCCCACCGATATGAACGGAAGGGGAACCCCGAGCACCGGCAACATGCCGAGTACCACTCCAATGTTGACCAGGGCTTGACCCACGATCCACACCATGATGGCGCCCGTTGCCACCCGGTGGAACGGTGAAGCATGCGCCCGCACGAGGCGCACCATGCCGATCGCGAGCACGGCGAACAAGACAAGAACCACGATCGCGCCCACGAGCCCTAACTCTTCGCCGATGATGGCAAAAATGAAGTCGCTCTCAGCGTGCGGCAACCACCGCCACTTGGTTGCAGAATTGCCGAGCCCGACGCCCAGCACGCCACCGGAACCCAGGGCCCATAGCGCGTGCACCGACTGCCAGCAGGTGAACTCGTAATCTTCGGGTGCGCATCCGTTCAACCACACGTCGATGCGACTTGAGCGCGACACTGAGGTCAACGCGAACATGACGGCTCCCACGGCGACAAAAGCCACCATGCCCAGGATGTACCGCAAAGGTGCGCCGCCAAAAAAGAGAGCCGCCAGGACGATGGCGATCATGATCGACGCCGTACCCAGGTCTTGGCCAGCCAAAACAAGCCCGATAGCGACAACCGACAACGGCACTGCGGGAATGAAGACGCTACGCCAATCAGGAAAAGCGTTGGCGCGGTCGGAGAGAACAGAGGCGAGCCAGACAACGAGAGCGAGTTTGAGAAACTCTGAAGGTTGGGCCGTGAAGCCACCGATCGAGATCCAGTTTTGGTTGCCGCCATAGTCGTAGCCGAAGCCCGTAAAAACCAGCAGCTGCAGGCCGAGTCCGAACATGACCGCGTGGCGTGACCAGCGCCGCCAAAAAATCGATGGGAGCCGCGCGATCATCAGCATGAGGGGAATGCCGATGAGCGCAAACAGGCCTTGCCTCATGAAGACTGCGAAGAAGTCACCCTCATTGTTTTGCGCCGAGGTCACGGCAGACGACGACAACACCATCACCAGCCCGAACAACACGAGGAAAATGACCGTTCCGACCACCAAAAGTGCGTCGGGATGCTCGACTCCGAATAACCGTCGAACGGCAACAACAGCGCCGCGCCCAGTGGGCTCAGGCTTCGGGCGTTGGCGGGGAGGCCGGACCGTGGTCATCACTGCCCCCCTCTGCTCTTTCGGGTGATGCTGTGCCGGATGATGCCGTGCCGTCTGGTGCCGGGTTGCTGTGATGCTCGCGAACGGCTTGCGCAAACCGCGTGCCGCGATCTGCATAGTCGAGAAACTGGTCCATCGACGCTGCAGCCGGCGCCAGCACCACGGCGTCTCCGCCCCGCGCCACGTGCGCCGCCAATCGCACCGCGGTGGGCATGAGATATTCAGTCTGATGTGACTCGACCTCAAAAAGCGGCAGATTGGGGGCGTGTCGCGCGAACGCGGCCAACACTGCGCCGCGGTCGGCGCCGATGACGATCGCTGCCCGCAATCGCTCTTGGTGGGCTTGAATCAGAGGTGACAGGTCAACCCCTTTGAGAAGACCGCCAACAATCCACACGACCGAGCGATAGGCGCTCAGCACAGACGATGCTGCGTGCGCGTTAGTGGCTTTGGAGTCGTTGATCCACACAATGTCAGCTGACTCGAGCACCAGCTCGGTTCGATGCGCATCAACCCGAAAAGCCCGCAGGCCCTCTCGAACGGCGGCAGGCGACGCTCCCGCCGCTCGCGCGAGTGCCGCCGCGGCAAGGGTGTTGGCGAGCCCGTGCGGTGTCGCAAGACCCGCCTGCGCCACGTCATCGAGGTCGGCAAGCTCTAAAGCCGTCGTGCGGCGTTCGTCGAGAAACGCGCGGTCAACAAGAAA
>Ga0306871_1000185_pt1 | contig 24899 bp, 13 predicted proteins | sample AntRauMeHopE1497_FD_190447 | JGI IMG/M metagenome (GOLD analysis project Ga0306871, IMG submission 190447) | Saline lake microbial communities from Rauer Islands, Antarctica - Metagenome Hop E1 #497 (v2) (version 2) | ecosystem: Environmental > Aquatic > Non-marine Saline and Alkaline > Saline ... | reverse complement strand
AAGATCATTCTTTATTACGGTGTACCGAACCTCTTCCCTTTTCATGCGTTTGAAAAATTCGAAATCCTCCATAAACACCTGTTCTTTATCAAATCTACCTAGGCGTTCAAACACAAACCTGCATATAAACAGGCATTGGTCGCCAGCACCGGTATAAAATCCGTCCTTCCCGGTAAAGACTGCATTTATGCTCAACCAAAAATTAGTCGTATCAAATCGGTATGAAAAAAATCCCGCGTCATAGCCTGTGGCCATGGTTCTTGAGATATCTAAAAGGAAGTTGTTGGGCGGAATAACATCGGCATGTAAAAAAACAGAATTTCGCCCTTGGCTATAAGCGACGCTTGGTTCATCTGTGCCGCCCTACCTCTTTCTTTGCATTTTATAACCTTCGGGTCAAGACCATAAGCCAAGGTAATCCGCTTCGCTCTCGGGAGATAAAGCTATAAAAACTTCCGCTGTAGCGATATCCTTCAGCGTTGCCAGAACAGACAGCAGTTCGGCTACCTTTTGCGGGTCTTTATGAGCGGGAACAATTATGCTTATCATGGCCATATTGTTGTATTAATTATGAGTTTGCTCCATAAACTCAGGTAAAATAGCGCAACGTTAAAATATCAATTTACGCTATTTTTTAGAAATCTTTTAGTCAATAATTTGCGGTTTTGTGAAATTGTAATTCCCGCAATTGTATACCAAAGCTACTTTTCGAATCGGACTCAATTTTTACTGTCAAAAACAGATGTACGGTATTCTCCGTAGACTAGATTCACGTTAAAGCTACGTATGACCCTTGTAGGGATTTCAAAGCATCAAAGCTAATTGTCTAGCTTCTTTCTGAAAGTTCGTTACCTTTTTACGACCAACTAGAGTCCGCTACCCTATTTTTGTGTTGTCAGAAAAAAATAAATCTTTATGAAGAATTACTACCATTTTATTGCGCTCCAAGTACTGCTATTGGTCTTTACATCTCCCATGGTAGGGCAAAACAGCGAAGGGCAGCAGGTAGATTACAATGCCCTGTCGGTAAGCTTTCTAGAACGACTAAAAGAGAACAAGGACACTGAGGATATTCAGGAACTGTTATCAAATGTAACACTTGGACAATTAGAAACCGCTTTGGATACCAACACAAAAAAACTAGCTTTTTGGGTTAATATATACAATGCATTTATCCTGGAAATCCTTAAAGAACAACCAGAACTTTACAATGATCGAGGTACTTTTTTTAAAAAAGAACAAATTTCCATTGCGGGAGCGACCGTTTCTTTTGCCAAAATAGAGCATGGTATCATTAGAAAATCGCAATGGGCGTATGGCTTGGGAAGGGTGCGCAAGTGGTTTCCTGATGCTTTTGAGCGTAAATTACGGGTAAACGAGCGGGACTACCGCATTCATTTTGCCCTAAACTGCGGCGCCAAGGATTGTCCTCCGGTCGCTATTTATAGCTGGGAACACCTGGATGAACAATTTGAGAAGGCTACCGAGCAATATCTTAGAAGGACGACAACCTACAACAAAGAAAAAAATGAGGTAGCCGTTACGGCACTATTCAATTGGTTTAAAGGCGATTTTGGAGGCAAAAGCGGAGTTAAGAATATTTTAAGGAAAAAAGGCCTGATACCCAAGACAAAGGATATTCTAATTTCCTATAAAAATTATGATTGGAATTTAGAACTGGATAATTTTACGTCGCTTTGATTTTATCAAAAAAAGCGAATAACATTACACAGGCCTGTTTTTCCCATTGATAGTTCTTTGGAGCGAACGGTAGGCGAATATGCTTTTACCGACCATAAAAACCATTGCGGCAATCCATATGGAGAAAAGTAGGTAGACCATAACAGCAGGTATTAAAGATTTGGCTACATATAATACACTGTTTTGCGTCTACTCAAATAGGACACCAACAGCATAAAAATGTATTTGGTCGATAAATATAGGCATTTCATCTAAACGATTCATAAATAAAAGCTAATTTTCGATGAAATACATCCTTTTTTGCCAAAAAATAAACCAAATACCGCTACTATAAAGATTACTAAAGACTATACGTTATTGGTTAAAAAGCTGTTATCGACAATAAGCCCTTAGAAATAACAAAAGTAATATAGGCAGATAGCATGAAAACTGAATTTTGTTTTGTTTATTTAGTGCACGATACATCAACACACGAAACATATGCGGACAAATGAATTCTAGGAGAATGGTTTGACCTTGATTCGATTGACGTTAAGCAGATAAAACAAGTTTTGAAATAAATAATTAAGTACAATAACTAAGCATTTCCGCCGTCGGTAAGGCCGAGTATGAATATCCAAAACATTTGAGGTTGAACCAAACCGGTTGGGTAATCTTTTTGTTTTTTAAGGAGATTGAAACGTAACTGTCGAATACACAACAAAAATTAAAAATGACAAAAAAAACGGATATAAAAGACTTCATTAAAAACGTACTAAAAAACAGTCCGGACGACTGGTTGCAGTTAACCACCCATCGGCTGGATATTTACCATGAGTCATTGGCCAAAACGCAGTTTTTAGATGCATTCGACCTTTTATTTAAAGCTAATTCTGTTTCTTCATCGGCATTGGAGGGGTTACCTACCGCTTACGATTATATTCGCTTAGGGCATCCCTTATCCTGTGTCTTGGAATGGGGCATCGCAAAGTTGAACAACACCACGGCAGATCGTGTCATCAGTTTTTCCTCCAAGACCGCTCCTATTTTGTCCATTCTAAGAACAAACCTATTCGCTGCTAAAAATACCCGTATGCTGCACACAGGCGACTTACCTGAGCATTTTGATGTAAAACTGTTGCGACGTGTCTATGGGTATCAATTAGAGGTACAACATCTGGAGGACATAGCAACCATTTCTGCTTTTGAGGGCAGTACCATTTTTATTTTCAATCAAGATGAAATTTCCAATTTCGATGTCCACCCGCATACCGATTTTAGTATCCAACTCCATGCAGATTTAGGAAGTGTTTTAACAATACATGGGGAGGAAAATGAAAATTATATTTCGGATATACAGCACGTAAGAAGGAGGGAGACCATTGCCATGACGCCGGCCGATTGTTTATCGGCCTTAAAATCCCTTATAGGAGAATCTTCTACAGCTACTGACCAAAGTGCAACCCAATTAGCTAAAAAGGAAGTCTTAGCCCATATTAAACAGATTACGGGAACTACCGCAAGCCCAGTGGTAGGCTCTAGCGGATTATCCGTACAATATGCGATTATGATGGGGCTGATACAGGATGCCTTGGACAAACACAAAGGGAAGGCCATCAAATTTATTGTGCCGCCCAACTGTTATGGCGGAACAAATGATCAGGCAAGGCGGGTTGCTGCGTGTCTGGACTATGTAGAAATCGTGGATTTACCCGTGGATGGCGACAACGATATGGTAAAAAGTATCGCTGCCGTTTTGGATAAAATAGCCCATGAGGATGCCGTACCTTACATCATCGCCGAAATTCCCACCAACCCTAGGGTGGAAGTGCCAAATCTGACAAAGCTAAAAGAAGTCTTAAGTGCTGTCCGTACTACTGCAACGGCCGAACCGGCCATTGACCCTGTTTTTATTTTGGACCAAACATTTTGTCCCAATGTGCACTTTTTAGGCGAGGGCGAAATACTTTCGACCGTCCGTGCCATTTCGTATGCCAGCGGGTCAAAATTTCCAAGTGGCGGGCAATGTACCGCCGGCTATTGTGTTGCGAATAAAAAAGCCGAAACCTTGATGGCAAACATAGCAACTCACTTGCAGCTATGTGATAACGAGGCTACACCGCTACAGTATCAAATATTGGCAAAACAGTTACCGTCCATGAACCAAAGAATCAAGGACGCGTATATAAATACACGGGAATTTGTAAACTTCATTGCCGATACCCTGCCTATGGCAAAACTCAATTTTGTATCAGAGGAACTGGCGGCACAAGGATTTATGCCATCGGTATTTTCATTGGACCTACCTACCAAAGGAACTACGCACGAGGAAAGGGAAACGTATAAAAGAGCCTTGAACCACAGACTCATACATTTAATGATTACTAAAATCCCCAAGGAAAGCAAGTACTGCGTGAGCTACGGACAGTTAAAAGGCTGTTATTGGACCATACCGGCCACCTCTACACAAGGCACTACGAAGGAAGGCGATAAAGACTATATTGCCCGTATATCCTGTTCTCCAGATATGGATGTGGAAGCTCACAAAAAAGTATTTTTGGAGTTTGTTGAAGGTATGTAAGTACGGTAAGTGGTTAGGTCTTGTTCAAAGCCAGTAGTGTCCGCTTAAAAGGTAAGAGCGTCTCTCACTCGGCCCCATGCCCTGCAATGCCAATTTTTAGCTGACGTGAACCAAGTATTTTTTGGAAGTCAGGAATAAAAATGTACTGCTTTCCTATAATTATAATTTTGAACATATGGTCAAATGCTGATGGAGATGGCAAAGACCCCAAAGGTCTCCGAGACCTATGGGGTCTAACATACTCGTTACAATGAAATGGTCTGTATACGGCATCAGTTAATTCTTAAATTCTGCTGTGCGAAAGCAAAATACGAATACAAAATCATAAAAATTTGGTCATGGTAGTTTTAAGGAAGTAGTTGGTTAATTGACCAAAACCCCCAGCTCATTTTTAATTCCAACTTGGTCGCTGAACCTGCCCAAGCCCAAGTAGGATTGCCGCAAAGTCGAACAGGAATTCCTATTATAGAAAAACCAATTGCGATTACTTTGTGCAGCATTGTCAGGAGCACTAGTGCCGAGAAAAAAAATTTCGGAATCTTAGCGCTTGCGAAACTTAAGCTATAGGTAATGGTTGCTTTATTGCTTAAATTTGAGAAGTATCTATTAAAACAAAACAATTCAGACATGAACATTACATTAAAAAAACTAAAAGAGGTTATTTCAGAAAGCTGCATAACCATTATATTGAACACGCACAGGACAAGTCCCGACAATAAACAGGATTCCATAGCACTTAAAAATCTGATCAAGGAAGCCGAAGAACGACTTTTGGCGGACCAAGGCAAACGAGATGCGAAAAAATTGGTGGAAAGTTTACGTGCTTTAGAGTCGGAAATCGACCACAACCACAATTTGGAGAGCTTAATTTTGTTCGTAAACGAAGACCTTGCCGAATTTACCCGTTTACCCATTTCGGTAGAAAATCGTGTTGTAATCGACCATACTTTTGCTACCCGTGATTTAGTGAGGGCCGTACATCAGGAAACAAACTACTTCATCTTGGTCATCAACCAACAAAAAGCAAGGCTCATTGAGGCTTTTAATGATAAGGTCGTCAACGAAATGGGCAAACCGTTTCCCATAGAAAACACCGAACTCTACTCCACCAACAAGGCCGAAATTTCAAACGCAAGCAGACAGACCAGCTTGGTTGCCGAATTTTTTAATAGAATTGACAAAGAAGTAAATAACATAAGAAGAGAAAATCCGCTTCCCGTTCTCATTTGTGCCGAAAAAGGAAACTACCACGAATACCTGAAAATTGCCGACCAAAAGCAAAGTTTTTTCGACACCCATTTCAGCAAAAATAGATGCGATGAAAAAGCACACCACATTGTTAGCGAAGCATGGAAAATAGTAGAGGACTATACCATGGCACAAAATAATACCAGAAAATCGGAATTACAAAAAGCGGTAGGTAGCGGCAAGTTCTTAAGCGATATTAACGACATCTGGAGAGCGGTACTGCAGGGCAGGGTGCAAACCTTGTTTATCGAGCAAGGCTTATTCCAGCCCGGGCTTATTGAAGGTAACAGCATCACTTTGGTTTCGGATAAGGAACGAAGCAATAAGGAAGTCGTAGATGATATTTATGATGAACTCATAGAAACGAATATGAACTTTGGCGGCGATACCGTTTTCTTGCCCAAAGAGGAATTGACCGATTTTAACGGATTTGGAGCGATAACGCGATACTAGTTTTAAGTCAGGTAGACCACGGAAATAGAACACCCTCTCTAAAATTTACTGAAAACTAAAGGGATTGAGGAGTGCGTTGAACGCGAACCTTGATTTTAAACCGCACCCACCCGAACGTACAACCTCCCTTAGTCCCTCCTTGCTTGGAGGGAAACTCAGGCTGTGTTACTTTAACGAAACAAAAAGTATCCCTATCAATCCCCTAATTAATAACAATCTCATCCACAAACAACCAACTATTCCCCCCTGGATTTTGATGCCAAGACGGGTTTTTGAGCACGCTCTTTACCTCTACCCTAACGTATTTTGCCGTAGCTGTGGGAAAATCCAGATCAAAAAATTGTAAAGCAATAATAGAAGATGGGTCAGGCTGCCCTAAATCCTTGGTATGTATGGTCTTAAAATTCCTACCATCATTTGAAATCTGTACGTTAAAGCCCACCGGAAAGAAAATCCAGCTTCCAGGCGCGGACAAGGCTCCCACAGAAACCGAACTAATATCAGTAGTCTCGGCCAACTCAAACGTAGCCTTAAAATGGTCGCCTTCATGGCCTATCCATTTTCCGTCCACAAAATTGGCGGAACCTCGTTTCAAGTCTATTAAGGTGTTTCCTCCTTGGGAATAAAATTTCTCGCTAGGCGTACTATTTAATGCTACTCCGGTAAAATCTACGGTACTTTTCTTAAAATTTGCAATAGCAGTCTCACTTATTCCCCAGCCTTCCTTAAAGGTTATCGCTTTTAGATTCGTAGTTTTAGAGATAGTTATGGGACTCGAATATGTAGGGCTAGAATTATCCGGTTCACTACCGTCCAAGGTGTAGTGGATAGCCGTATCATCAAAAGGGTAACTTATTTCCACGGTTACCTTATCCTTTATAAAATAATTATCCGCAACAATGGTAGGTGGTAATAATTCCGTAGCACCAAATAAATCCATATCTATACTATGAACTGTAGTACCTGTATTCTCGGCACTATAACCGCTCATGGCATCCTCTGTAATTTTGGTACGCCATAAGTACAAATCGGTTAATTTAGGTAGCCTTTTAATATCCTCTATAGCTGCATTGGTAATGGCGGTACCATACAAATTTAAAGATTCTAGCTTTTCTAATTCGGCCACGCTTTCCAGTCCCTTATCCGTTAAGGCGGTATTCTGTAACTGTAATTTCGTAAGATTTTCAAAAGGAGCAAGTACGGAAACCAAGGTGTCGCTAAAGTTGGAGTTCGCTAAATTCAGTTCTACGATATGCTCGGCATAGTCTTCCAGTGTTTCAAAAACACCTTCTGTCAAATCCTTCTTATTGCCTAAGTAAACTGTATACAAGGGACTCCCTTCCTCTAGAGGTGACATAGAAATACCCGAGGCAGCTACAGCGGAGAGCCACTCCTCCGCAGCCGGTCCCAAAGCTTCGGTAAGTACGCCCCTAGTAGACGTATCTTCTTCCAAATCTTTTAAATAATCCTGTATGGTTTTTGTACGATCCAGATCTACCGTTTTACATTCAAAACAGTTTTTATTTTCCATCCACCAGTTCAATAATGCCACTTCGTTGGATGTGAGCTGTACTTTACCTTTTGGTGGCATGTGCTCCTCATCTTCAATGGGCAATACAATCCTGTGCGCTATTAACGGCTTGCCTAAATCTAAAACAGAATCCAAGGGGTTTCCGGTATCGCCTCCTGCAAGAATTTCCATTTGGGAGGTCAACAATAAATTCCCCTCCGCCTTTTTAGGGTTATGACAGCTAACGCATTTGGCATCAAAAATAGGTTGCACAATATCATGGTATACCCTAGCCTCATCTATATTGGCAATACCTTTTTTTACCGTTGTAGTATCCTTGGTCAAAAAATCGGCACCATGGGTCATGCTGCCTCCCCAATGGCCGGCCAAGACCAACATAATGTTTACGGCAACGAATAGCGGAAAATATAACTTCTGCAAGAGTACCTGTTTGGCGTCCTTGGCAAAGAAGATGACTATGGAAAGTACCGTGAGTGAGATGGCCATCCACTTATGCTGCCACAACAAATCTGGATCATAAGCACCGTTCTCCTCCAATAAAAGTCCGGTTCCTATAGAAACCAAAGCACTTAACACCCCAAAACCAAGGGCGAGTTTAATGCTCGTAGTTAAATTTTCTTTAGGCTTTATACGTTGATAAATTTCAAGAATAAACGCGAAAATTAAAATACCAATGGGCATGTGCACCAAAACCGGATGAAAATTCCCAATGTTGATAAATAAATTGGTCATATTATTCTACTAATATTTCGTCGATAAAAGTGAAGGGGGCAGTTCCTTGGCCTTGGTGCCACTCCGGAATTGCTTCCATTAAATCGATATGAATTTCAATACTTTTATACAAACCGGTAGGCACTGGAACATCCAAAAGCGCTACGTCCTTAACCTCAACCTCGGTGGGTAGTGGTATCGATACAGATCCTATTTCGGCTTTGCCATCTCCAAAAACCCGAATTGCCGTTGGGAGAAAAATCCACGAACCATGGTCGTTCAAGGCACTTACAATCAATTTAGAAATAGCAGTTTCTTTTTCAAACTCCAAAGAAACGCGCACCTGTTTGCCTTGAAAGCCAAGCCAATGGTTTCCAGCCCTAAATTGGGTAGTTCCCTTTTTCAAATCTACCAATGCCTGTGGACCATCGCCTTTATAATTTTTATCTGCCTGCGGGGCCAAGCGCACCTTAGCGGTGGATACGTCTTCCTTTACTTTTAACAATCGCGTATACACTTCCTTACTTTTAATATACTCCGGATGAAAAACGCGAAACCTAAATTCCGAAGCATCAGTCACAACCAAAGGATTCTCATAAAGCATGGCATCGGTGCTTACTTCGCTACCATCTTTGGTATATCTTATTTCCGCCCCTTCCATAATAAAAACGGCTTCTAATTTAGCGGTTTTATTGAATAAGAGCGAATCTATTTTTAACTGCGGCGTGGCCAGCTCAAATAGTTTTGATGCTGCATAGCCGATCTTGACTTCTTTTTGATTACAAGAAGACACGAGTATACAACAACATAAAATAAAAGGGAATTTAGCACTCATTAGACACGGTATAATTTTATTGGATAGGTTTTGCCGGAGTTCCACTGGGCAACATATACATTTTCGTCCTCGTCTACACATACATCATGTGGATGATGAAACACTTTCAACGTCTGATACATGGGACTTAGCACACCCTCCTCATATACAGGAGTACATCCGCCAGGAGCCGATACCAGTTCATTTTTTTCGTTTAAAATACTAATGAAGCCTGTGCCTTCTGAACCGTCTCCGGACCAAATGGTTGCCAAATAAATATCTTTCCCATGTATTACGGGCCTGCAGATATATGCACCCGGTAAATCTATGCTGCTCAAATACTCCCCAGAAAGACTAAAACGCTTCAATTTATTCTGTTGGCGTGCAGTTATCAAAAGTGTAGGATTAGCGCCATCTCTAGTATCCAAACAAATACCGTGTGCGTTATTGAAAAGGTGATCTTCTTCTCCCCTTCCACCAAAAACGTTTAATAGTTCCCCTTTGGAACTATAATGCATGATGTATTGTTCGCCATAACCGTCGGCAATATATACATCGCCGTTAGGGGCTATGGCAGTTTCTGTTGGTACATAACTTTCCTTGGTCTTATATTTACCGGATTCCTTTGGATAGGGAAACACCTGCAATACCTGACCTTTTATAGTGGTTTTTATGACTTCATGCCGATTATTGTCGGCTATATAAAGTACATCTTCCCCATTCTCTACATGCAAGGTCAATCCGTGGGCACCGGGATAGTCCGTTCCCCAGACTTCCAAGAGTTTTCCGGACTTATCGTAGACAATAACATTATTTTTGGTGTGATTGGTCAACAATAGAATTCTCCCTTGGGAGTCCTGCACCATTTCGTGACAATCGTTTACAGGATGAAAATTGGAGTTCAGCGCCCCCCATTTCAAATCTATTTTATACTGATGCGAATTATGCCCTATAATCACATCCTTATACCCAGTTAAAACATTACCATGGGCCATTCCACTTACGATACCAGCAGAAGCAATGCTGGTATTCCTAACAAATTTTCTTCTATCCATTAAACCAATATATCATTTAAAACATGGCCTTCCACATCTGTTAATCGGAACCTCCTACCTTGATACTTATACGTCAGTTTTTCATGGTCTATGCCCAATAAATGTAACATTGTAGCTTGGAAATCGTGCACATGAACAGGGTTATCAACAATATTATATCCAAATTCATCGGTCTGACCGTAGACCATGCCTGGTTTTATACCGCCACCGGCCATCCACATAGTAAAACACCTTGGGTGGTGGTCGCGACCGTAACTGGTATCTGTCAATAGCCCTTGGGAATAGTTGGTCCTACCAAACTCCCCTCCCCAAATAACAAGGGTATCTTCCAATAATCCGCGTTGTTTTAAATCGGCGATTAGTGCAGCGGATGCTTGGTCTACATCCTTGGCCTGCTTTTCTATGGCGCCTGGAAGGTTATCGTGTTGGTCCCAGCCCATGTGGTACAATTGTATAAACCGGACGTCCTGTTCTGCCAATCTTCTTGCCAATAAACAGTTCGCGGCATACGTACCTGGAATTTTTGCATCTGCACCGTACATTTTGTAGATGTGATCCGGTTCGTCATCGGTCTTCATGACATCTGGCACCGAGGTTTGCATTTTATAGGCCATTTCGTATTGCGCGATCCTGCTCTGTATCTCTGGATTTCCAAAATCCTCAAACTGCTTTTCGTTCATTTCGGCAAGTTTGTCCAAAATAGCCCGTTTCCCTTCCTTGGTCATTCCTTTGGGATCGTTCAAATAGAGTACAGGGTCCTTTGCAGCCCTGAATTGTACCCCTTGGTGCAAGGAATGTAAGAAACCATTGCCCCATAGTCTGGTGTACAAAGGCTGACCGCTTGGCCTTCCGGATCCTCTGGACAACAAGACCGTAAAGGCGGGCAGGTTCTTGTTCTCGCTCCCTAGTCCGTAACTCAGCCAAGACCCCATACTAGGACGGCCAGGTTGCTGTGAACCAGTCTGAAAAAAAGTGACCGCAGGATCATGGTTTATGGCTTCCGTATACATGGACTTTACAATACAAAGCTCGTCTACCATCTTGGCGGTGTAGGGCAGTAAATCGCTGATATAGGTGCCGTTCTTTCCATATTGTTTAAAATCGAATACAGAACCTGCTAAGGGAAAACTGGACTGACCGGAAGTCATTCCCGTTAACCGCTGACCCTGTCTAATAGAATCAGGTAATTCCTCTCCCCTACGTTTGATAAGGGTGGGTTTATAATCGAACAATTCCAATTGGGAAGGACCGCCACTTTGAAAGAGATAAATGACCCTTTTCGCTTTTGAGGCGTGATGCAGCGCGCCCATCATTCCGTTATTACCGCCAAAATCATCAGCTTTGGTAATGATACCGTTCTTGTCCTTTTTAAAAAATTGACTACCCAACAAGGAAGCCAATGCAACAGACCCAGCGCCAAGAGCGGCCTTTCCTAAAAAAGACCTTCTATTTAATAGTAGCGAATTCTCCTCTAAAATTTTCTTTTCACTCATACCTAACCTCTTGTAATTGTTTCGTCTAAATTGAATATTGTGTGTGCTACTAGTGCCAAAGAAGCCAATTCCTTTTCCGGAAGGCTCGCATCTTGCTTAAACTCCCCTATGGCCATGTACTCGGGTGCTTCAAAAACACCATTATCCATTTTACTACGCATGTCCTTATAATGTTCAGTAAGCATGACCATTTCCTCAGCATCCGGCAACCTAGAGGTAGCCTTCTGGAATACATAGCCAAGTTGTTTTTCTACATTATCCGGAAACTTTTCTACCGTATTGGTCGCCAAGGCCCTTGCTGCTTCTATCATCTGCGGATCGTTCAAGAGCACCAAGGCCTGTAAGGGTGTATTGGTTTCCTGCCGCTTTACGGAACATAAATCCCTGGAAGCCGAATCAAAGGTCATCATGCTAGGCGGGGGAACCGTTCTTTTCCAAAACGTATATAAACTCTTACGGTACAGGTCATCTCCTGTTCCTTGAACATAACTGGAGGTACTACCACCACCGCCACCGGTAGTCTCTTCCCAGATACCTGCGGGTTGATAGGGTTTTACACTTGGTCCGCCCACTTCCTTAACCAGCAAGCCACTAATGGCCAACGCTTGGTCGCGAATCATTTCGGCCGTTAACCTAAGTCTGGACGCGCGCGCCAGCAGTTTATTTTCAGGATCTTGTTCCAAAAGTTCTGGTGTGGTTACGGCGCTTTGTTTGTAGGTTTCGGACAGTGCCATATACTTCAACATCTTTTTCGTGTCCCAACCTTCGTCCCTAAATTTAATAGCTAAAAAATCTAAAAGCGCTGGATGTGTTGGTAGGGATCCTTGGTTTCCAAAATCGTAAGAAGAACTTACCAATCCCACTCCAAACATGCGTTGCCAGTACCTATTTACGGTTACTCTGGCCGTTAACGGATTATTGCCATCAAACAACCATTGCGAAAGGCCCATTCTGTTCTTTGGATAATGCTCGGGAAATTCCAAAACGGAATTTGGGGTATTGGGAAATACCTGATCTGTGGGCTGGTCGTATGCGCCCCTATTCAAAATAAAGGCTGGCTTCATTTCTTCCCTTTCATACATCACCATAACGGGCACCTCTTTAATACGGGAGTTTTGCATGTTTATGAAGCTTAAAACACCGTTAGTTTCCTTCTCGGTAACGGTAATAAAAGGCTCTGGGGTTTGCCCTGGCAAGGGAATAGTTAATTTTTCCTTGTTATTGTTGAAAAAACTAAAAAGCTCAAAATGCTCCTTCTGACTAATAGGATCGTATTTATGATCGTGACAGCGGGCGCATTCTAAGGTAAGCCCTAAGAAGGTGGTTCCAAAGGTCGTTAACCTATCTTCTACATACTCTATATGGTATTCTTCGGGAATAATTCCTCCCTCAAAAGTAATTTTATGGTTACGATTAAAACCTGTGGCCAATATTTTTTCTAGATCGGCATCGGGCATAAGGTCACCTGCCAACTGGTACGTAACAAATTCATCATAGGGCATATTTTTATTAAAAGCGTGTATGACCCAGTCGCGCCAAGGCCACATGGTACGTTCAAAATCGTCTTGATAGCCATGGGTATCGGCGTACCGCGAAATATCCATCCACTCGGAAGCCATATGTTCTGCATAATCATTGGTCTCTAAAAATGTGTCGAGCATACGTTCGTATGCGTCCTCTGAAGTATCGTTTACAAAAGTTTGTACTTGTTCCGGCGTAGGTGGTAATCCTGTTAAATCAAAAGAAACCCTACGCAACAGTTTTTCTTTAGATGCCATTGGGGAAGGAGAAAGTGAATTCAATTTCAATTTTTCCATCACGTACGCATCAATTTCGTTTACGCCCCAATCAGATTCCTGAATTTCAGGAACTTCTGGTTTTCCAGGAGGCATGAACGCCCAGTGCTCTTTATATTCCGCTCCCTGGGCGATCCATTTTTCTAATATGGCCTTTTCTCTTAATGTCAGGCTTAGATTGGATTCCGGCGGCGGCATTACTAAATTTGGGTCTTCGGTGTACATTCTATGAACGAGCTCGCTATTTTCTGGTTCGTTGGGAACAATGGCAAACCTGTCCTTTAACTTTCCGAGTGCTGCAAAGGCGTCCTCTGCGGTATGCAGGGAGAGCCCGGCCTCAATTGCATTCTTATCCGGCCCATGGCAGGTGAAGCAGCGGTCCGAAAGAATGGGTTTAACATCAAAGGTAAAATCGATTTTATCCGGAATACCTTCCACATCGGCCATGGCCACCATCTTTTCCGCAACGGAAGGCGTTTCTTTGCAGGCATAGTAAACAACACAAAAAAGGATAACCAAAAGAGAAACAGATATTCTTTTAAAAACAGTGTACACATTCATCTTTTTATTGGGTGTTTTAGCCAGAAAGAATCAAGCTTCTTAGTCATAAAGCTACATAACAAATAGTTATGTTGATATGCAAAATCGACCAATGACAGCTTTTAGGCCATTAACAATTATCACCTAAGCCCGATACCAAAAAGACAATTACACCAAAAGAAGACCCTAACGGGATTATTTTTCCCAACATATATGTTCATTGTACACCGTGAAAAATCCATGAATCTAGCACAACAGATGGAAATATAGTGCTACGAACCGATTGATAACCGTTAATTAAAAGTTGCGTTGACCAATGCCACTTGAGAGGGCTGCCCTCCTTCGGGCACTTTGTAAACAACATATAAATTCACGGAATCGTTTACCATACTTGTCAGGGGAACTAGTGCCATACCGCCAGCCTCCCCGGCATTTGGCGTGTTCATTTTTCCTTCGCCTACCAAGGGGCCGTCCGGTGCATTTAGGTGTAGCCCGAATTCATAACCATTTTTTGGTGCTTCTTGCCAACCTAAGGCCATGGCCACATTGGAAACCCCTTTTAAATCGATATCCTTAAGTACCAACCAACCCTTTTCCGAGGTCAATATTTGTAAATCCATACCATTGAACTGTACCGCCTGCATGCCATTAGTTTCCGTGGCCCGCGGAAACGATACCGTATTACTGGACAGCGCGACCGATTTGGATGCTGTTAGCGGAATTACACCATTGGCGCCTTGATCCGTATAGCTTGCGGTGAGCACCAGCATTTCGCCGGGATTCTTCGCTTCGGCAACGATGCTGCCTTTGGCCGGTAAGGACTGTTTTTTAACAACATTGCCAGCCAAGGATTGGATATACATGGCGATCTGCCTGGATTCGTCCGAAGTTACGCCGGGGTGGGCGGGCATCATCACCTCGCCCCAAACCCCGGAACCACCGGAAACGATTTTCTTTTGCAGATAGGCCATTGCCCGTTTGTTTTCCTTGTATTTTTCCGCGATCTCCAAATAATTGGGTCCAATGGAGGTGCCTATTTCCTTATGGCAGGTTTTACAATCCATCGTCTGGGTCAGGGCCTTACCGGTTACCGCTGCCGAAACTTGTTGGTGCCCAAGGGACATGGCCACCTTATCCATCCCCTCCAAATAATCGACACTTACGTAGACATTGGCATCGTTCACGGTACCATCCGTATCGGTAACGGAAACTGCATATTGCACAGCTTGTCCCGGAATAAAGAAATTATTGTTACCGCCTATGATATCTATGGCAATTTCCGGTCTAGAATTCCCTGCCACCACGGAAACAGATTCGCTTTTGGCCATCTCTCCTGCTGCATCAGTAACCGTTACCGAAATTTTATAGTTTCCGGCATCCGCATATATGTGGGAAACTGTTGGTTGTGTTGTTTCCTTTGTCTCGCCGTTCCCTAAATCCCAAACATAGGACAAAGCATCTTTCTCGCGATCCGCGGCGTCTACTCGGGCTGTGATTTTCAAGGGTAATTGTCCCGATGTTTTATCGACAATCATATTGTCTATAACGGGAGGCCTGTTACCACTATTAAATTCAACGTAACTAAGTGCCGAATTTTCATTTTTAGTAAACCAACCACTGCCATACTCTAAGAGATATAGTTTTCCATTGGGGCCCACTTCCATATCTATAAGGTTATTGACTTTAATATCCGAGGCAAAAGGTTCCATTTTACTAAAGCTTCCATCTTCGTTCAGGTGTATGGCTTTCATCCAGCCCCGCATCCAGTCGTATATAAGTACCTTGCCATCATAATAATCCGGCAGCTTTTGTGGGCCTTGGTACAAATCGGAATAGTAAGTAGGTCCCGCCATGGCATTTCTGCCACCACTTCCCATTTGTGGAAAATCTTGGGACTCCGCATACGGATAAAAAGCATAGGCAGGCATGGCCTTTGGCAATTCTGTAAGTCCGGTATTGTTTCTGGAATTGTTTATTGGTTTTTCTGGGTCAAAAGCTTCTCCAAATTCTCCAGTTTCATAATTGTATGAGCGATAGGGTTTATTGTCCCCAATAAATAAAGGCCATCCAAAATTACCCGCTTCACGGGCTTGGTTCATTTCATCATAACCTCTCGGACCACGGGTATCCAAGCTATCTGCACGGGCATCCGGGCCTACGTCGCCCCAATACACATACCCCTTTTTGGCATCTACAGAAATACGGTACGGATTACGGTGTCCCATGGTATATATTTCCGGTCTTGTCTTAGCTGTTCCTACCGCAAAAAGATTTCCCTCCGGAATATCATAACTACCATCCTCGTTTACTTTGATGCGCAATATTTTACCTCTAAGGTCATTGGTATTGCCGGAAGATCGCCTTGCATCATACTGCTCATGACCGGGGTTATCATTTAAGGGAGCATAGCCCCGATTCACATATTTTTCCCCTTTTTCGTCAAAAGGAGTGGAATTGTCCCCAGTGGATAGGTACAGTAAATTATCCGGTCCAAAAGCAATGGAACCAGCGGTATGGCAGCATATTTCCCGATCACTTGCCACGTCCAATATAATCTGTTCGGACGCCATATCAAAAACGGCGTCCTTAAACTTAAAACGTGATAGCCTGTTGACTTCGGCATCGCCCGTGGGTGCGTAGTATACATATACCCAATGGTTTTCATTATAATTAGGGTCTTTCTGTATTCCCATAAGTCCTTCTTCCGCATTTACGCCCGGGGTATTCAATGTTTTGTCATACACATTTAACTTGGCAACCTGCGTTAGTTCTCCTGTATCGCTCTTATAGAGCATTACCTCACCTCTTCGCTGCGCTACGAGCACATCATTATTGGGAAGAATGGTCATTTCCGTTGGCTCGAAAAAATCGCCTTCGTTTAAAACTACTTTAGAAAATCGGTCTACATCTGGCGGAATTTGAGAAGATACTTTTGCATAATCCAATGCAAGATTGTCCCCTATAGCATATTGGATACCGCCCAATACATGTTTTAGAAACAGTTCTTCCGAATAGCTTTCGTCCGTATGGCCTGCGCCTGTGTAAAAAGCCCTGCCGCCATCAAATTCATGGTACCAGGCAAAAGGATGAACAGCACCGTTTTCGCCACCTTCATAGGAAGATTCGTCCACGGTCATGATGACATTTACACCAGGATTTATTTTTTTGTAATTATAGATTTCATCCGCTCTGCTCCAAACACTATCGGTAAAGAATTCCGTAGCTATAAAGTTTTTATCTTTTATAATGAAATCCGCTTCGGGCGTTCCGGGAGGGTGACTAAGAAAATAAGCGCCTACCAGTTTATTGTACCACCCCCAATCATATTCCGTATCGGCAGCGGCATGTACGCCTACAAAACCGCCACCCGCTTGGATATAGCGCTCAAAAGCCGCCTCTTGGTAATGGTCCAAAACGTTACCCGTTGTGCTTAGGAAAATAATGGCGGAGTACTGTTTTAGGTTATCCTCGGTAAACATATCCGCATTTTTGGTGGTATCTACCGCAAAACCATTTTCGGCACCTAATTTACTTATCGCAGCAAGACCGGCCGGAATAGAGGCATGGTTGAAGCCCATGGTTTTGGAAAATACCAATACTTTGGGCGTACCTTCCCTTTTTTGGGTACAGGACTGCAGGACTAAACAAACTATTGCTATGCTGACGAGGATACTCTTTTTCATTTTCTTTTTTTTTTAAAGCAGGCTATAAATTTACATATAAGCAACGTCAAAAACCAAACGTTTGTATGTAGACCTTTACATTTTTTAGGATTTCAAACCTAAAATGGTATTATTGTCAAAAATAACAGTGCTATATGTTGGAATTGATATCAATTTTCCAAGTATATTGAATATTAAATAGTCCATTACTTTAATTGGAGCTAATTCTTTAAGACCCTCTATATATAATCAAACAGGCAAAAATGCCTTGGGACTTAAATTGCGAAATAAAGTATTACTTTTGCATACTATTTAAAGGGTGTACCAAGCTAGCGTGTTTCCGTTATTGGTTTTCCGTTTAGATTCCCTTAGCATGTCAAAATTACCCCAAGAGCACCAATTCTTGGATTTATCGGATTACGGAAGACCTGTCGCAAGGCTCATCGCAAAAAATCTAAAACACACTTCGTTTACGCCCATCCATGTAACCATCATGTTTATCATTGCAGGACTCATAGCGATCACCTGCCTGCTGAACCAGTATTATTGGGCCACATTGTTTTTTCTATTATTAAAATCTATCCTAGATGCTGCCGATGGTGAGCTGGCACGGGAAAAGAACACGCCTTCCTATACGGGGCGGTACTTGGACTCCGTTTCGGATATTATTCTGAACCTGCTTATCCTTATGACCATTTGGTATGTTACGGACGGCTCACTTCCCTTGACTTTGGCTGCCTTTTTTGGCATTCAGCTACAAGGCACACTCTATAATTACTACTACGTAATACTAAGGAACAAGCACCAAGGCGATACTACCAGTAGGATTTTTGAGACCGAGACTCCCATAGCCTTAAAAGGTGAAAGTCAGCGAAATGTGAATATTTTATTTTCGATATACACCCTTTTTTATGGACTGTTTGACCGCATCATTTACAAGCTGGACAGTAAGGCTGCTGATGGCGAACACCTTCCACGTTGGTTTATGACGGCCCTGTCTACTTTTGGACTAGGATTTCAACTACTCCTTATAGGATGCATGTTGGTACTTGGACTGGATCAATTTATCATCCCTTTCTTTATAGGGTATTCCGCTTTTATTCTGGTATTTATCGGGATTCGGAAAATGATAAATCGCTAATTCTGTTTACCTTTCGGGCATACACCGTTTTGTTATGACGAAAAAGAGTTTTACAGGTCTTAGCCTGCTATTTATTTTGATTTTTGTTTTGGGATGTACCATCGATACACAAGTACATTATGACATCCTTCTGAAAAACGGACGTGTTATTGATTTGGAAACCGGGGCAATATCCGTTAAGGACATCTTGATACGCGACGGAAAAATCATAAAAGTGATCGATACGAACAGCAACGAAAATGTATCGGCCACCGATAGTTTGGATGCCACCGGTAAATACATTCTCCCAGGCTTTTGGGACAACCATGTCCATTTTAGGGGCGGAGATTCGCTAATCGCTGCCAACGAGGAATTTTTAAAGTTATTTATTGCTAATGGAATAACCACCGTACGCGATGCCGGTGGCGACCTTACCCCAGCAGTTTTAGAATGGCGAAACAGTATGGCAAAGGGAGAATTAATAGGTCCTGATATCCTTACCTCAGGCCCAAAAATTGACGGCCCCAACAGCACTTGGGCAGGCTCCTTGGAAGTGAGCGATGAAAAGGACATCAACAACGCCTTGGACTCCCTAGAACGCATCCCTGTGGATTTTGTGAAATTGTACGATAGCCGAATTTCTGGAGAAAACTTCCTAAATACACTAAAAGAAACAGAAAAACGGGATTTGATCACTTCCGGACACATGCCTTTTACCGTTACCTTGGATGAAACCATTACCGCAGGTATCGATGCCGTTGAGCATTTATACTACATAATGAAGGGCTGTGCCGCCAATGAAGTGGAAATAACGGCACAAGTGGTGCGGAAAGAAATCGGTTTTTGGGATGCCATGCCTTTATTAATGGATAGTTATACCGATAGTGAGGCACAGAACACCTTCGCCAAGCTTAAAACAAACAATGTTTATGTGGTGCCCACCCTACACATTGGGCAAACCTTAAGTTATTTGGACGAGACAGACCACCAAAACGATGCCTATTTGAGCTACATGGACGAGGGAATCGTACAAACCTACCAAGGGCGTATACGTGGAGCGCTAAACGCAAGCGAGGCACAAAATAAAGACCGCAAGGCACTTCAACAGTTTTTCGGGGAACTGGCAAAATCCCTTCACGACTCCGGCGTGGGGCTTTTGGCGGGTTCGGACAGCGGAGCTTTTAATTCTTATACCTATCCCGGGATTTCGCTGCACAAGGAGCTGGAGCAGATGGTAGCTATAGGAATGTCACCTTTGGAAGCTCTAAAAACCTCAGCTTACAATGGATCTAAATTCTTAAAAAAGGATACGGAAACCGGAACTATTACAGCCAACAAAATGGCCGATTTGGTAGTGCTAGAAGCCAATCCAATAGCTGATATCCGTAATACCCAAAAGATTGCCTACGTCATCAAAAATAACAAAATCTACTCGAAAGAGGATTTGGAAGGGTTACTGAAATCTGTGGAGACGGGCAAATAGGAATAGGTTCAAGCCTGCCTGCCGTAGGAGGGTGTCAAGTGCAAGTATCAAGTTCAAGGTTGAAAAGTTCAAACTCAAATGTTCAGCCTCTCCGCTGTAGGAGGATTCAAGTTCTAAATCCGCTTTTTGCTATATGCTAATTGCTTTGCGCTTTTTGAAAATCATTCACTTTTCACTTTTCCAACTTACTAGCTTCTACAAACTACGCTCTACCCCCTCTACCAACTAAAACGCTACTGCACCTCCTTCAAAAGCACCTCAATAGATTTTTCCAGCTGCTCGTCGCGACCTTTTGCAATAATTTCCGGCTGATTTTTTACCAAAATCTCTGGATCTGTCTCGTTATTTTCCATCCACTCCCCTGCCTTATTTTTGGCGCTTACAGGAACTACGCCCCATACTCCGCCGTTGGGCAAACGTTCCCAACCTGCAAAACTACAGGTGCCGGGAACGGGCATTCCTACCGTTTTTCCTATTTTCAAATCCACATATCCGCTGGCGAAACAAGAGCCATCACTATACATGGATTCGTTGAACATGGCCAAGGTAGGCTTCGTCCACCTGGAAGTTGGCTCCCCGCCTACTTTCCGGTCTTCGGTCTCATAGGATAAGAATGGGACACCGGTGAAGAACATGGCCAGATCTGCCACGAGGTCGCCTCCACCGTTAAAACGGGTATCCACAATCACCGCTTTCTTATCGGCAAACTTGCCCATCATTCGGTCGTAGATGGTTCGGTATGGGCCGTCGCCCATTCCAGGAATATGTACATACCCTAAGGCGCCCTTACTTTTTTCCACAACCTCCTTTTCGTTCTGGAGCACCCAACGCTTATACAAAAGCTCCCCTTCTTCCTTTAGGCTTATGGGTTTTACCGTAATCTGCTTTCGATTTGCTTTTTCGTCAAGGATATCCAAGAGCATAAACTGTCCTGTCTTTCTATTTAGATAACTCGCGATATCCCTAGTGGGCAGGACAATTTCCCCATTTATTTTTTCAATGATCATTCCCGATTTTATATCGAAACCTGCCTTATCCAAGGGGCCTTCTTTAATGACCTCTGTAATTTTGATGCCGTTGCCCTCGTGACCATAATCCCTGAAAATACCCAAAGAAGCGGTTTCATCACCATTTTCCATTTTGTTATTATACCTTCCTCCGGCGTGGGACACGTTCAATTCGCCCAATAGCTCGGACAGCATTTCGGCAAACTCATAGGAATTTCCAATGTGGGGTACATATTTCTGATACTCGGCTCGCATCGCTTCCCAATCGATACCGTGAAAATCCGAACGATAAAATATGCCGTTGGTTCGCAACCACACATGATCAAACATGTGCTGCCGTTCCGCATTGGCATCCAGCACCATTTCCGACTCCAGTTTTACGGGTTCCGCCTTTGCAGCCTTTAGATCTATTTTTGCTATTTTGCCATCGGCCAATAAAAATAAATTCTCTTGATCTTTATCCCAATACAGACTTCCGGATTTTGCTCCTAATGCCACCAACTGTTTGGTACTCTTTGTTCGTATCTCCGTTTCCCATAAATTCAGTTCCTCTTCAAACCGAGTGAGATAATAGAGCTTTTCTCCATCTTTGGAGAGCACGGCATCGGCCAGTTTGGAGGAGTGTATGGTGAGTTTGGCTTTTCTATCGCGCACGTTTTCCAAATCAAACTTTAAAGGGGTTATCGGTTTTTCTTTCTCCGCTTCGTCTTTCTTCTTTTTCTTTTTATCCGGTTTTTCATCGGAGGTTTCTTCGTCCTTTTTATCACCCTCTTCTATAAGCTTCATTAAATCGTATTCCTCTTTAGACATATTAAATTTATCCCAGCCGTCTTTGGTCAAAAACATACTGTACACATCAAACTCAGAACTACCGCTGGTCGCATAGCTCTTTAATCCCTCCCTATTGGCGAACCAAATTAATTGCTTCCCCTCATTTATCCATTTTGGAGAAATGTCGGTATAACCGCTTTCGGTTAAATTCATACGGGTTTTTCCATCTGCGGAAAGCAACAGAATTTCATTGTTGCTCAACGTTACGCCCCAATCTACCAATAACCATTTACTGTCCGGACTCCATGTAAAATATTGGTCGCCATCCGAAAAGTGATACAGATCGTCGGGGGTGAGTAAGGTGGTCTCTGCATTAGTTTTTAGATTCCTGCCTTTCAATGTTCTACGCCCCTCTATATAAGCCATTTGTTCTCCATCCGGTGAAAACTCCGGCAGGTAAACATCCGTTTTGGCCGCCAATAAAGTGTCCTCTTTTATGAGGGTTGCCGCAAAGAAATAAGGTTCTTCCTTTCGGGTTTTGGTTGCCTTGTAGATGCTCCATTTACCACCACGTTCACTAGCATAAGCGACCGAAGCGCCATCCGCTGTAAATTTTACGAATTTTTCCTGTTCCGGTGTATTCGTTAAGCGTTTTGTAAGCGAGCCGTCTACCGAGGTTACAAATACCTCTCCCCTGCTAATAAAAGCAATTTCCTTACCGTTGGGAGAAATATCCATTTCGCGAACGCCGCCATTGACCGTCACATATTCCACGGTATTTTCAGCGTTTTGCGTGCGGATGGTAATAGTCACTTTTTGCGGTTCATCACCTTCCCTATACGTGTACAATTCGCCGTCATAACTAAAGGCCATCGTATCATTTCCGATGCTTAAATAGCGTACCGGATGTTTTTTGAACTGGGTCAACTGCTGATTGGAAGAAGTATTTGCCAAATTCATTTTGTGTATATTGAACGAACCGCTTTCCTCACTCAAATAATAAATAGAAGTTTCATCGGATGCAAATACTGGATTCCTATCCTCCCCATTAAAATTGGTAAGCTGTTCATGCTTTCCTGATACCGTATCATATTTCCAAACATCACGGGTTATGGACGATCGGTGATGTTTTCTAAAACTATCCTCATATCCCTTTTTATCGTGATAGAGAAGTGTAGTGCCGTCTGAATTCAGGTGCACATCCTCCGCAGGCACCGTTAAGATTTGATGTACCCGCCCACCATTTGATGCAACACTATATAATTCCGGTAGGTCACTGTCCGGATATTGTCTATGTGAAGCCGCATCTAAACGGGCTGCACCAAAAAGCACCAAGGAATCCCCAGCAGAGAACGTATATGGTATTTCATCTACGCTATGAAAGGTAAGCCGTGTTGCACCACCACCTTGGGCATCCATCTTAAAAACATCAAAATTCCCAAACCTGTTAGAGGCAAAAGCAACAGATTTCCCATCCTTGCTCCAAACCGCACCATAGTCGTGGGCCGTATGAAAAGTGAGCTGTCTGGCCATTCCTCCCAATGCGGGAACGGTGTAAATATCCCCTTTGTACGTAAATGCAATAGTGCCACCATCTGGCGATATAGCCGGATATCTAGCCCATTGGGGTGCCACTTGGGCGTTCAAGGCAATTGAAATTAAAACTGAAATTGTAGTAATTAGATAGTTTTTCATATGTATAAACAGTGTTGTTTTCCATAGGCCAAATGTAATTCCCCATGCAACATCCCGGTTGGTTTAACGGATTATTTTGGATCATTCCATGGCTGGTTTTCATTGATGATTAAAAATGTTCGGAAGATAGTTTAAAAATACAAATTCAAATGTCAAACTCAAATACAATTGAGATTGAGATTCAGGCGGTATCTAAATTCAAGTGTCAAGTTCAAGTTCAAGTGTCAGGCTAAGTTCAAACACAAATACAAATGTCAAATTCAAATACAAACGTCAAGCCTGCCAACGTAGGAGGGTTCTAATGTAAAACCAAACCACTGCCAACTACGGGTCTGTGATGAAATAACCTGACTATTTCTACTGGTTCTATCGCTCGCCTTTTATCGTTTGGCTAAAACCTTGTTTCAACAGATTGCCATGTTGCGATAGCTTTCGTTCATTACTTCAACTCAGGTTTCGCTGCTCGCAAAGACCTCCCTAGCCTTTCCGAAACAGGGGATGGCCTTCCGTCCATTCCAGCTTAAATATACTTTATTTCAGCCTATCAACCGTATTATATCATTTTAATGCTTCACTATTATACGATTCAACATCGAGCATCGAGCATCAAACATCACTTCAATTTTCCGTCCACTTCCTGCAATTACTGCCTCCTCCTCCTCCTTCATTATTCACGCTCCACTTTTTTCACTCTGTACCAAAACCTTCTTTTTACCTTGAACCGGAAACCTGAGACCTGGAGCCTTGAACCTTGAACCTTGAACTTGAAACCTTGAACCTAAAACTATTTCTACATCTACATCTACATCTACCAAATACGCACTACCCCCTAAAGTCTACCCTTTACAAACTACCCAACACCTTAAAAATGCTTTTAGCACCTAAGACCAAAGCCAAAGCGATGATCAGTACACCAAGGATATTTTGAAATTTGGTATTCATATACGCACCCATGACCGAAACCCTATTTACCACCCAAAGTAGAAGTATGGCTATGACGGGGAGCAGGATACCATTTGCAATTTGTGCAAATTTGATGATTTCTATGGGCTTTATATCAAAAGATAAAAAGAACATCCCCAAACCTAAGATCAACATCCAAACTGCCCTGAACCTGACATCGGTCAAACGGGCCTTCCATCCAAAACAACTATTGGCCACATAGGCAGCTGCCAATGGCGCCGTTATGGCAGAGGTAATGCCGGCCGCAAAAAGTCCGGCACCCATAAAATAGCTGGCACTGGCACCGTAAAGCGGTT
>Ga0306871_1000184_pt1 | contig 24938 bp, 14 predicted proteins | sample AntRauMeHopE1497_FD_190447 | JGI IMG/M metagenome (GOLD analysis project Ga0306871, IMG submission 190447) | Saline lake microbial communities from Rauer Islands, Antarctica - Metagenome Hop E1 #497 (v2) (version 2) | ecosystem: Environmental > Aquatic > Non-marine Saline and Alkaline > Saline ... | reverse complement strand
GAGCTCGAGCACGAGCCGATCACGCTCCTGGTTGGCGCTCGCAAGCTTACCGTTGCGCGCCTTCAGCCGCCCGATGGCGGACTCGGCCCGACGGAGCTGGTCGTGCAGCTTCGCCTTGGCCCCCGCCTCGTGCTCAAGGTGCGTCATGAGCTTGGCGATGTGCTTCGACAGGGCGTCGACCCGGTCTTCAGCTGCCTCCGCCGCCTTCTCCGCGCGGGCGACCCGGCTCTTGGTCGAGCGCAGCTTGCTTGCAAAGCTTGCCGCACGGGCTTTGGCGTCGTGGGTCTCGCTGGCAGCCTGCTGCAGCTCATCCTCCCTTGCCGCGGCCTCGTCAAGGCGCTTGCTGAGAGCGAGGTTGTGCTTTCTCGCCGCCTTGATGGCTACCTCGTGGTCCATGCTCGCAGCCACCCGAGCGGCTGCCGCGTCATCGTCGTACCCGTCGGCCGTGCCGTCCTCCGAGGATCTGGGCACAGCCTCGCGAGCGTCGTCTGCGAAGGGGTCAGCGTCGTCGTCCAGCCGGCCGGACGCTTCGGGCATGAGTGCAACCGGCGACGGCGAGGACGCCGCCCGCCTCGTCTTACCCCTCGACGCGCCGCGGGAGCCTGGGCGGGAGCCCCGCGACAGCGGGCGCGAGGCGGCCAGGGCATCCGCAGCCGCGGCCTCTGACTTCTCCTTCCCGAAGAGCCGGACCAAGTCGGCCAGCGGTGCGTGCTGGTACATGGCCACGTCGGCCGTCGGCCCGGCGACGCCCCTGACCAGGTCGGCGCGCAGTGACTCCAGCTGCTCCTCCGCGCGCTGCCTCCCCGCCTGCTCGTCGTGGAGCTTGTTTGCAAACTGCGGCGAGGGCGGCGGTCGCGAAAGGGGGGCGGGCGGGATGTGAGGGCGGGGTACTCCGCGCTGAGCCACTAGCCTCGGGCGGACAGCGCGGCCTGATGCTCGCGCCCTGGAAGCAAGCGACATCCGCGAGAGGAGCCGCGTTAATGTTGGGGGCGGGCTCGCAAGCCCAGCGCCGCCTGGCCGTCCGAGCGGGCGCGCACCCGCAGGGGAGCACGCCCGCTGCGGGCAGTGACAGGGCGGCACAACGCGCACCAGAGTGCGCGGCCAGTGCTGCCCGAAAAGGGGTGAGACCGCCGGCGACCGACTCGCCACCCGCCGAGGCTCCTTGCAGAGCCCGGCGAGCGGCGAGCCCGCGACACAGCGCCCGCTTCCGGAGCAGCATGGCGCTCCCGTGAGGCGTCGCCCACGGCGAGGCGCAAGGAATCAGCCCGCCCAGTGCCCGGCTCACCTTCTTGGCGCGCTCTGCTGCCGTGACGGCGCGCTGCGATGACGCCAGGACCATCTCCTCGAGCTCTGCGGTGAGAGCACCGCCAGCGGCCGCGTCTCTGAGGCTGCGGACCTCCGAAGCTGCTGCTTCGGCCGTTGTCGCGCGGAGCTCTGCCTCCTCCCTCGCGAGCTCGGACGCGCGGAGTCGTGCCTCCAGCTCCTCCACAGCCGAGGCAGCGCCTTCCCGCGACGCTGTGTCGCCCCTCGTATCGCCAGCTTCTGCGGCGCTGTCACTCTGCGGTCGGCCGCCAGGGCCCCCGTCATCGCCTGACCCGCCTCGGCTATCGCCCGGCCGAGCGGAGCTTGCGGCGGCGTCGGAGGCCGAGCCTGAGCTCTGCCCCCGGGGCCGCGCTCGGCTGTCAGCATGCACGGCAGCCTCCACCGCCGCCTCGGGCGCCTGCCGCGGGCTGGTGCTGCGCGGACCTTCAGCCATGCCGGACGCAGTCTCGCCGCCGTCATCCCGCCTGGTGTCCTCGGCCCCCGGGCTCGCACCGCCGGGTGATGCCGTCGTCGTAGCTTCTCCAAGCTCGGGTTCGGAGGCGACAAGACTGCCGGCGGCCGCTGGCGTTCGCTCCGGCTGGCTCGTGGGGCTGGCGTCCGCACCTACGTCCTCCTCGTCGGAAAGCTCGGCGCCGCCCGCACCCGAGGCACCTGCTGCTTCGATGGACCTGACTGAACCGCTGCCGATGGCTGGGTTCACAGAGGCCGAGGCCGAGGCAGTCGGTTGTCGTGCCGCTGAAGGCGGGCTGCCGCTGTCACCAGCCCCAGATTCGGGACGACTGCCGCCCGCCTGCCCTCCTTCGCCTTGGTCGCTCAGATCTGAGCTGTCCGCCGTGCGTTCGCCACCCAGCGGTGCTGTTGGTTCTCCGGACGCAAGGTTACCAACCGTAGCGTCGCCTTCGCTGCCGCCTCCGGAGTCCGCCCCGGGTTCTGTCGCGTGAGAATCATCATTGCCGGGCTGCTGCTCACCAGGCGCGTCGGGGGCTTGCGGCGGCCCTGGCTCAGCAGCGGGCGGAGCCGTTGCGACGGCGCCGCTGGCCGGCGTGGCCATTGGCTCGCTGGCCGGCGCCTGGTCCATTCCAAGGCGGCCGAGTAAGCGCCGGATTACCCTTGGCACCGGCTGAGTCCGCTCGTGGGATAGGGGCTTGTGCCAGCTTCGTCTCCGCCACCCGCATTACCTGACGATCGACGAAGCCCGGAACGAAAATGGCACGACGAGCTTTTCTGCACGAGGCACACCGCCCCCGGCTCTCAGACCCGCACACACGAAGTCATGGGTGCGTCGCTCAGCGCTCTGGTCATGCCAGTGCACCTGCCATCGAGGTGCCCCGGAAAGAACCGGCTGGGGTGCGCGCGAACGTCCATCTCCACTTCTTTGCGCCGATGCCTCCGCCTTCGCAGCTTCTGCTCCTCGTGAAGAGCTTGCATCCCGCTCGGCAGCCGTGAAGGGTGAGTCGCGCAGCCGAAGGCAGCGAGCGTCTTGCCTGTGACGTACATGCGTTTGAAGCGAGCCTCCCATGCCCACGATGCCGGCGCTCTCACCCCGCCGCAGGCTCTGATGTCAAGGTTGAGGGCACGATGGACGAGGCGCGCAAGGCCTGTGAGAGCTGACGAGGTTGGGCTGGCGAAGGTTGCAGTGCGAGGCCGGTACGACGTCGTCGCCTTGAGGCTTTGGCTGCCGTCCCCACTGCCCACGCAGATGAGGCCGGCGATGTCGAGGCCTCCAAGGCTGTCCACGACTCCAAGACAGTCGCTTCCAAGGAGGTGCACGGCGGGTGAGGTTCCTGCGAGGCGCCGCATCGTGGACCGGCCGACGTGGCGCGTCAGCTGACTTTGGTTTGCCTCTTTCCTTTCCGTCGTCGCAGCGCCGGCGTGGACTACATCAAGTCCATCGTGTTCGGCGGGCTCGACGGCATCATCACGACGTTCGCCATCGTTGCCGCTGTGGCCGGCGCAAACATGAAGATCGAGGTCATCCTGCTAATGGGCTTCTCCAACCTCATCGCCGACGCCATCTCCATGGGCCTCGGGGACTACCTCTCCACCGTGGCCGAAAACGACTCCATCATGCAGGAGCGCGCGCGCGAGGCGTTTGAGCTCGAGAACTACCCCGAGGGGGAGCGCACCGAGATGATCCAGGAGTACGAGGACCTCGGCTTCGACAAGGCCGACGCCGTCACGATCATCGACGCGTATCTGCGCAAGGACGCCGAGGGCAACCTCAAGTACCGCGATCAGTTCATCGACCACATGATGGTGGTGGAGCTCGGGCAGCAGGTCCCCGACGCCGACGACAACCCCGCGTGGAACGGCCTCATCACCTTCATCTCCTTCATCATCTTCGGCTCCATCCCCATGTGGTTCTACGTCATCTTCTACGCCACCGGCAACCGCGACCAGGGCATCCAGTTCGCCGTCTCGTGCGTCGCCACCGCGCTCACCATGTTCCTCCTCGGCTTCACCAAGGCCCGCATCGTGCGCGCCCGCCTCTGCAACGCCGTCCGCCAGGGCCTCCTGATGATGCTCAACGGCTCTCTCGCCGCGGCCGCAGCGTACCTCATCGGCTGGGGCCTCGAGCACGCGCTGGGCGCCTCCCGCAGCGAGTGCGCGTGAGCCCATGTGGTGGCTGCCTCGGCGTCAGCCGATACGCACCGACTCGCGACCCTTTCAGGCGAGCCAATCGCCGTCCTTGCCCTTTCTCAGGGTAAGCGACGCGAAGCGCTCGCCAGCGATTGAGTGGATGCCGCGCACAGGCATCAAGCCTGGCAGCGACAAGCTCACCGAACACAGCATTCGGCGACCGTGTCATCATTCCTCATACGCCAGGAAATCCTCACACGTCAGGCCGATGGGCAAAGCTCCGGCGATGAGCGAAGCTTGTTCATTTCTGGAGCAGTCAACACACCAGCATCAGCAGCCTGTGGAAGGGGGCACACACATTAATCCATCAGCGTGCAATGCGGCGCGCTTCATCAGCTGCTTCGCAGCGTCGGGCCGAGCCCAGCTTAACACTGCTGGAGCACGTGGGCGCGGGCGGCACGTCCCCGGCGGCCGCTGTGGCGGCGCTGGAAGCGTTCGTCACGGGTTCAGAGCACAAATCGGTATTTGCTGAAGCTGTCCGGGCCGAGGCGGGGGAGGAGAAGCGGATGTGCGGCCATATTTTCAGACAAGTGAGGAATCGTTGGGAAGATGCGCCCTCTTTCACCCGGCGCCCCCGTTCCTGGCTCCGGGGCAGTGCCCAGCGAATGGCTCCACGAGCCACCACCCACAACCTCCCGTTTGCTCCCTGTGGCATGCCTCTCCTCAGGGTGAGCAAGCGTACCATTCCAAGACCTTTTCGGCAGACTCCACGTGCGTCATTTGTTCGCGCTGCTGGGTCCCCGAGCTTCACGAGGGGACGGAGTGGTCGACCTACGCTATCAGTGGCGGCATGTGCGACGTCGGTGATGCGGAGGCCATCGATCCTCGCTGCTGGCCGACCAGGTACCGCCGCTTCGTGGACGGGACGGCCACTGCGCCCAACCCCATCGACACGCTGGGCACCGAGACAAGGCTGCGGGTGGAATCTGCCGCTGCCGCTGCAGCCTTGATGCTGCTCCGGTCCGTGGCGGAGCATGCCAACGCTTCGGTCCCTGGCGCTGCCGCAGCGCGCTGGGCCAGCGGCGGGTCCCCGGGGGGAGTCCACCCCGTCAAGGACGCGCCCTTCCAGAAGCCGGGCGCTGCGGGCTCCGTGAACGTGTCGCCGATGCTCTTGGCCCGCGATGCTGACTCCGAGGCGAGCTCCAAGCGCGTCCGCGTCGCTCCCGCCTCCCTGCACGAGGACGAGACGCGTCTCGCCGTCGTCCTGCACGACGATGACATCCACAGCTTCGACGCCGTCGAGCAGGCCCTCACCGCCGCCGGCATCGCGGCGGCGGGAGTCCTCACGCTTCGCGTGGACGCCGAGGGCGACGTGGTCGCGGCGGACGGTGCTGTACCGGCCCCGGAGGCGGCTGCGGGCGGCCTGACACAGGACGACGCCATCGCGCTCCTTCCGCCGGCGATGTCGGGCCTCCTGCGCGGCGCGGTGGACGCCGGGCTGCTGGTCAGCCTCGAGTCCAAGGCCATGCAGGACCGCACCGCGGCCAGCGTGCTCTGCGCCAGGTTCTTGGGCTGGCTGGCGTCCGTGCACGACGGCTGCGCCGATGCCGTGGCCATCGCGCTCTGCCCGGCCGCGGCGGAGCCCGACGTTCCGACCCCCGGCGAGGCAGCCTCGTCGTCCTCGTCGGACCCCTTGCTCTCCCTGGAGCCGCTCGGCACCCTCGTGCGCCATGAGGCCACGCTCCCCCGCGCCCTCCGCGCCGCCCTCTCGGAGCTGATCGAGCGCTTGCTGCAGCGGCCGTGCTTCCGGCGCCCCTTCGCCTGCGCGTTCATCGCGTCGGTGCCCTCGACCGCGCGCCCGTGGGCCATGGGACGGGTCTCCTCCAAGGAGCGTTCGGAGGAGCTCGTGGTCCAGGCCATCACCACGCCGTCCGTGGCAAGGGCGCTCACGGTCGGCGCGGCCGCGGCACGGACCGTCGCCGCCGCGCTCCACGCCACCATGGAGACGGGCGCCCCCGACCACGGCGCCGCCCCCGTCGGGATCGACCTCGATTCCCTGCTGATGAAGCACCACCTCTTCTCCCGCGCGGCGCAGCACCTCCGGTACGCCACCATGGCCCAGGGGGCGGTGCAGGGGTTCATCAGGGACGGCGAGGCCATGGACACCCTGACCTCGGCCGTCGGGCGGTCGCACGGCTCGTGGCAGGTGGTCCGGGTCACCGGCGCCGCCGTGGAGTTCCCCAACACGGACGAGCTGGAGCACCTTCGGCTGGCCCTCGTGCTCGGGTTCGGCGTGGAGGAGCTCATCTGGGCCGCCGTCGTCGGGGAGGGCGCCTCGCCCGAGGAAGCGGCGGCCGCCGCCGCCGTCGCGAGCCTCCCGTCCCTGGCTGCCACCCGGGCCGTGTGCGGCGGCGCGGCAGCCGCCCCGACGGCGTCCGAGGCCGCGGCGCTGCTCGGCCCGCTGACGGCAGCGGACGTCCGCGGCATGGTACGGCGCTTCGCGGCCGCGGTGCTCCGGCGCACGGCGCTGGCGGCAGAGCACGCAACGGCGCACCTGGCCAGCCGCGGCCTCGTCGCCGTCGAGGACGCGGCGAGCGTGACGGCACGGAACGGCGCGCTCCACCGCGTGTCCACCGCCCGTCTCTTCCGCCAGCCGATCACGCCCCACGACCGCCACCTCATCACCACGCCCATCCCGACCACGATCGAGCGGGCGCACGACCCCATCCCGGACTTCCAGGCCGCGCCGGACGGCGGGCGCAGGCTGCTGGCGGACTCGGCGGCGGACGGCTGCGCCCCGGGGGCCGACTACCAGGACGGCGGGGAGCTGGTCACCGTCTTGGGGGTGGAGGAGGTGGACATCGACACCGCGCCGACGTCGGTCATGGCGCCGCTCCACGCGGCCATGGGCTCCGCGGCGTCGCTCGCCGCGATGGCCCTCTCCCCCGAGGACGCCGAGGTGGCCATCGGGGGCATCGCCGAGGCCCTCGCGGCCTCGCCCGGCACCCCCGCGGCGGCACTGGTGGACCACCCGGTCAGGGCGCTGGTGCTCGCCCGCCGCGCCGTCCGGGGCGACCTGATCCGCAACGGCGAGCTGGTCAAGGACATGGGCAGGAACACGCTGTTTCCCAGGCAGTCGCTCGTCCTGGGCGACGGCATGCGAGCAGCGCTCGCGGTGTCGGTGGCCAGCGGGGCCGTCGGCCCCAGCGAGCTCGTCGCCCTGGTCCTGGAGCGGCACGGCGTCGCTCGCACGCACCTCCTGGAGCCCGACAACCGGTGCCTCGACGCCGTCGCGGCGGGCATGCCGGACGGCGACACGGAGGCGGTCGAGGCAACGCGCATCGCCGACGCCTTTGCGACCATCGCGGCGATTGCCAGCGACGGCGTGCCCTTCGCCGCGATGCCGGTCGCCGCCGGGGACGGCGGCGGCTTGTCCCCGCTGGCCGGCCGCGCCTCGGCCGCGTCCGGCGGCCTGATCGGCCGAGCGACCTCGGGCCGCGTCCCCCCCGGGCACGACTCGAACCGCGGGAGGGCGGCCGCCTCGCTGCTCCGCCGCGTCCGCCGGCACGTCATCCACCACCTGGCGACCGGGCCCTGCCCTCGGTCGAGCGTCGCCAAGGTGGCCTCGGGCCTCGTGACGAGCCAGGACGACGACGTGGACGACGACAGCCTCGCCAGGGTGCTGGGGGAGGTGGCGGAGCGCCGCACGGCGTCGGCCGCGGCGGTCGGGGTGTACGCCCTCCGCCCTGAGGCGTGGGCGGAGGTGGACCTCTTCCAGCCGCACGTCCGGACGGAGGACATGCCCACGATCATGGACGACTGGCTGTCCCGGCGCCGCAGGTGGAGGGCAGCCCTGGCCGCGAACCAGCCGGAGCTCGCCGTGTGGGGCGGCCGCCCGGCCATCAGGACCAAGGCGGCCGTGCCGAGCGACGGTCAGGCGGACGGCGCCGCCGTCGACGACTCCGAGGTCGCCCAGAGCAGCGGGGCGTCCGTCCCGGCGGGGATCCTCGTGCGCTTCGCCGCGCCCGTGTCGCCCCCGCTGGTCCCGTGCTCGCCGGCCGTGGCCCCCGCGCGCCGCATCCTCCACGCGCCCGAACTCGCCGTCGCCGTGCGGGCCACGCTCCGCGACGCGGTCGGCGGCGTCACGGCCATGGCGGGCCCGCGGAGCGTCGAGGCGGCCCTCCACGTCCTCAGCCTGGCGATGCACGCGTGGCCCAGGGGCGCCGCCGACGCCCGTGAGGCCCGCCTGGGCGACGCCTTCCCGGCCCTGGGCGCCATGGCCGACGACGAGGGCTTCTCCCCCGTCGGGCACTCCCGGGCGTCCCCGGCAGAGCTGGACCGCTTCGTGGAGGCGCTGGTCCGTGTCGCGCCGGAGGGCTGCACGTGGCCGGACGACGACGCCGAGGCCGCCGCCGCCGCCGCTGCCGTGTCGGCCGTCCGGTCGTCCGGAAGCGTGGTCTCGCTCCTCGCGCAGATCGTGGTGAACCACAGCCGACCCGCGGAGGGCCGTGCGCCCATGCGCCGGGCGACGGAGGAGGCGAGGGAATCCGCGGCCTGGTGCCTGCGAGCCATGACCGAGGTGCCCCACCCCAGGCTCAACACCGCGGCCGCGGAGGTCGTGGGCCCCATCGGCGCGGACGCCGCCGCCGCAGACAGGGAGCGCCGTCGCCGCCGCGCCTTCGTGGTCGCCAAGCGCCGAGCCGTCCGCCGCGCCTTCCGGCAGATCCGCGAGCTGCTCGCCCGCGCCCGGCAGATGGACCCCAGGGACCTCCCCAGGAACCCCGCGGCGTCGCTCGCGGCCGTGCCCGCGGGGGAGGCCGTCGCCGAGCAGCCGCCGCAGCCCTGGGCGTCCACCCACTGCGTCGTCTGCGGCGAGGACGTCGCCATCGGGCACTTCCCCCTCGCCCTCACTGCCATGGCCTCCGCCAGCCCGGCCATCGCACTCGGGGACGCGTCCGCCCTCGTGGCCGGCGCCTTGCCGTCCGTCGTCGTCAGGCCCGGGGTCTCCGCCCCGCCTCACGGCGGCAGCGCGTCGATCAGGGGCCGTATGACTGAGGCGTGCAGGTCGGCCAGGCGGCAGCGCAGCGACACCGAGGACGACGTGCTCTCGGTGCTGAGCTCACCGACACCGTCCGTCTCGGACGCCGGGGCCGGCGGCTGCGGCGCGGCCAGCGGAGCAGAGCCCATGTTCTTCATCGGGACGGCGCTCCGGTCTGCGGCCTACAAGCAGTCTGCGGAGATGAGGGTCCCGGTGGCGGCGCTCAGCGCGACCGGGGCAGCATGGCGCTGCGCGGTCCTGCTAGGCACGGCCGCGGCGAGGCACATGCCCCCGGTGGCGGCGAGCGTCGTGGCGGCGGCACCGCCCGTTGTCACGGACGGCCGGTGGGTGCCGGCGACCGGCCTCGCGGCCGACGTCCACCCGTGCCACGTGCACTGCGCGCTCGACACGGCTGCGGCGGACGCCGGCCCCGCCGGCTTCAGCGCGCCACTCTCCGGGGACACGTGCAACGCCATCCTCCCCCTGCCTCGAGGCTTCGCACCCGCGGGGGTCGAGCCGGAAGCGCGGGCAGGCCGAGCGCGTGCGGCGGCGGGCGGTGCCGTGGGGACCGCCGCCGCTGCAACGGCGACCGCGGCGGCGCGAGCGGCCGCGGAAGCGGGGGCGATGCCGCCCACGGTGGCGGGCGCACTGGCCGCTTCGGCACGGCAGGCCCTGCCGAGCGCCGGCGACGGGGCGGCTGCCGGCCACCACGGGGCCGTCCGAGCTGTCGTGGAGGCGCTCGGCAGAGCCATGTCCCGGGCCGAGCCGGCCACGCCGGCCCAGACGGCGGTTTGGGCGGCCGAGGAGGCGGCGTCGCAGCTGCTGGCCTCGTCCCGCCGGCCGCGCTTGGGTGGTTACGCGTGGCCGGTATGGGGCAGGGTCGCCAACCAGCGCCGCCTCCCCCCGCGGCACGGCGAGGAGCACACGGCGGAGGAGCGCCTCTTCGCCGTCCTGGCCTGCGTCGAGGGTGCGTGCCTCAGCCTCCCCGGGATCGCAGCGGTCGGGCCCATCACTCCCCACGGCGTGGCATCCGACGAGCCCAGGCTGCTCGCCCCTGCAGGCTCAGCGGGCATGGCGCGCGCCTCCAGCGCGGCGTCGGCCGTTTCGGCCGTGTCGGCCTTGTCGGCCTTGTCGGCCGTGTCGGCCGTGTCCACCTCGTACCGCCACGGCGCTTCCAGCTCCGGCGATGCCAGCCTTCCGGGTCTCAGCCCGTCGGACGCCGAGGCCGGCGATATCCCGGGGCTGGCGTCTTTCAGTAGCCGCCGCACGCGGCCCATCGGAGCGCTGCTTCGCACCGCCGGCTTGCTGGCCGCCAAGTGGCAGGCCGGCCGCGGGGCGGGCGAGATGGACGCGCTCAGGAGGCGGCTGACGCCGACGCGCCGCATGGCCCTCGACATCGCGTGCGCGTGGGACGACGCCGGGGCAACGGCCGACGCCGTGGGCGCGGCGATCGGCCAGTCGGTCAAGGCCGAGCTCGTGGCGTCCTCCCGCCCCGGCCGATCGGCGCCCGGCCCGGTGCCTTACGCCGCGTCTCACACGACGGGGCTGTCGCTGCCGGCGACGCTGCGGCTGCTCGCCGTCATGGCGGCGGGGCGGGACGCCGCGGGCACCGCCCTCCACTCCAGCGACTCCAGGGGCGCCCCCCCGTCGCCCATCACCGCGGGCCTGGCCATGGTGGTCGCCCTCCTCGCCGGGGCGGAGGGCTCCGTGGACCCCATCCTGCGCGAGGCGGCGGCCGCGGGTGACACGGCCCGGGAGGGCGAGGCCCGGGCCGAGGCGGTGTGGGCCTCGGCGGCGCGCATCAGCATGGCCGCGGGCCTGGTGATCGGGCACGGCGAGAGCGAGCTCAAGGCCATGGCCGTCCTGTCCGGCTCGGTCTCGGCCCTGGACCTGCGCACGCGGCTGCGCGAGCCCCTCATCCGGGCAGGCCTCATCCAGCTGCCGCGGGCCTTCGACCAGCTCTACACGCTCCTCCGGGAGGCGCGGCCGGCGCGGGCGGCCGGCGCGGCAGCCGCGCTGGCAGCTGTGACGGGCGTTGGGGCGCCCGGGGCGGCCGGCGCCGCGGGTGAGGCCGCCGCTGACGACAGCGGCGACGACAGCCCCGGCGGCGACGCCGACGACGTGGAGCTCGGTGACCTCATGGACGTGCAGGCGCAGCTCGACCTCGCCATGGCCGGGGCGGACAGCGACAGCGACGGGGACGGCGGCGACGCCGAGGCCCCGGGGGAGGGCGGGATCGCCTACGCGCTCTGCCTGCAGACCGGCACGGTCCTGCGCGCCGCGTGGCGCGATCCAGAGACGGGATCGTCCGCCCTGGGCGAGTGCACGTGGTTCGCCGAGCGCTTCCTGGGCGGCGTCGGGGTCTTCCTCCTCGCCTCCTCCCAGACCTCGGACGTCCTCCTCGTCAACCGGGGGAGGTCCGCGTACTACCCGTCCGTCTACGTGGACAAGCACGGGGAGCCGGACCGCACTATGCAGCGCCGCGTCCCGCTGGTGCTGAGCAAGGACCGCTACCTCGCCCTGATGCGGGTCGTCGTCGAGGGCGGGGTCGGCCGGGAGCTCGAGCGGGCCCGCCGCGGCCTTTACAGCGTGCTCCGCGATGACGTGCTCTGACAGCAGCGCGACGCCTATCCTGCGCGCGGCCGAGCTCGCCTGGCAAAGCCGTCCCCACACAACCCGTCCGCATCCGCACTCGGCGCCGGCGCCCACGCACGAGGGGGCGCCCCCGGCGTCGCCCATGGATGCCGATGGCGGCAAAGCATCGCACAAGCGAATCCGGGAGCAGGCCAGGATCGCGGCCAGGGGTGAGCACGAGCGGGCCGTGCGCCTCGCGCCGCTGCTCGTTGTCCTCCGCCCCTCACGGCCTGTGACTCTCGGTAGACATGTGCGACCGCAGGCCGGATCCGCATGCGGGCTGCACCGAGCACCCGGCGGCTGACGAGCACCTCGGAGGGCGTGCGGGCAATGGCCGACGCCATTCGCGGAGCTTGGGCGGCAGTCCAGGGCACCAGCCTGCACGCCGCGGATGGGGACGGGCGCCTGCTTGTAGCCGGGGTGGCGCTGCTTCTCGCTGCGCGGCGCCAGGTCGGGGCGGAGGAGCAAAAGATGCGGGACCAGGTTTTCGCAGCGGCATTGGCCGCGCTGGTGTCGCTCCACTCCAAGGTGCGAGCCAAGCTGGAGCGCGAGGAGGCATCTGCATCGACGCCGGTGCTGGGGGGTGCGGGCCCCAGGCTTCCGGTGCCAGGCTCGTCGCCGCCCAGCACGCTTGCGCTGTCCGAGGCGTTCCGCAAGAGCGTCCTGTCAGAGATGGAGGCCGCCCACACCGTCATATCGGACCAGTGGGAGACCAGGCCATCGTTGTCGACGCGGCCGGGGAGCGTGGGTGCCACCAGGGCTATGTCCGGGAGCGAGGGCCCGTACAGCGAGGCCTCGCTCCGCTACGCCGAGGAGGTGTGGGCGCAGTTCGAGGTGCGCGGGCCGGTGCCGGCAGAGGGCGCGCCGGCCGGGATGCGCGCGGTGCTCGAGCGCGGGCTGTTCCTGCTCCTGGACCGCGCCCGCGTGGCCACTGACAGCAGCAAGGGCCTGGAGGCCGCCGAGTGGCAGGCCGTGCTCTGCCTGTGAGACAGCCCCGACCGCCCCGGGGTGTCCTCCCGCGGCACGCGCGCTTGTTCGCCGTGCGCCCGCCCGGCCCTGGCGTGCCTGCCGCCTCGCCAACGAAGCGCCCATCCTCTCGCCGTGTGCCCCGGTCTCACCGCAGCGGGCGGATCCCTGACCTCATGCGCGCGTGCGGGGCAGAGAGCGGCGGCGACGCCTGCGACTGGGCGCCGTACGTCTGCCCGCTAAGCCCGAGCTCCGGCGCCGGGACGGCCGACGACCCGGGCGCGATGGTCGCCCTCATGCAGGGCCTGGGCGAGGCGGGGGCGCGGGAGGCGACGGTGGCCGCGGCGATCGAGAAGCTCTGCCGCAAGGGCGGCGCCGCGCTCGACGACACCGCGGCGTCCGTCTGTGGCCACGGCCTGAGTGCCGCGCTGCTGCTGGCGTGCGCGACCGCGGCGGCGGAGTCCACGAACGACATGCTGGCGCGCGGCCGCGTGAGCCGGGCCGCCCGCAAGGCGTGGGACTCGGCTTGCTCCGCGGCCCGGTTTCCCCGGGGCGCCTCGCTCTTCCGCCGCCGCCTGCCCGAGCTCCTGCCCCACGCCCGCGCGATCGTGTCGGCCATCTACCACGGCGCCTCGGGCGACGTCCACGGCAGCGCCGACGACGGCGCCGTCGCCCGGTCCACGCTGGCGGCCGTGCAGCCCCTGCTCGGTGCGCTGTTCCCCAGACCCACGGACGCGCGGTCACTCCGCGCGGCCTCGCGCGGCCTCGCGGTGCTGGTGGGGGTGCGCGCGCCCGGGGCGCCCGCCGGGCCCGCGCCGCTGCCTCTCTTCGCGCCAGGCCCCGAGCCGACGGCGGACCAGGTTGACGGCCTCGTGGACATCACGGCGTCGTCCATGGAGCTGCACCTGAGGTGCAGTGCGGCGTCAGGGGTGCTCGGCGTGGCGCACTCGCTGTCCGCCGCGCTTCGCGACCTGCGCGCCGCGGCGGACCCGTCCAACGATGACGGGGACTCCGCCTGGGCCGCGCAGGCACTTTCAGACCTGTCACCGCTCTGGCTCGCCGACGCGCGGCGCGACGTCGGCGCGGCGCTGCTCCTCCCGACGTCCGAGGCGTGGGTGAGCGAGCCCGGGCCCGCGGGCGGGCTCTGGGAGGACGGCGAGGAGGTGCTGCCCCGGGCGTGGCGCAGAGTGACGGTCCTCGCACCGTCGCTCCTGGCAAGCACGATCGGGGCCCGCGCCGTGCTGGCACCGCTTGACGGGCAGGGCGGCGGCGACGGCCCGTCAGCCGCTCCGCCCGCGGGCAGCGCGGGCTCCTGCGCGCTGGATGCCGAGGCCTCGGCAGTGGCCGCAGCCCTCGACGAGGCCGTTGCTTCCGGTGGCGTCGAGACGGAGGACGCCGACGCGGTGCACGCGGCTCGCGGGCTCATGGCTGCCGGCCGCTTCGAGGGCGCCGCCGCCATCCTGGCCGGCGTGGTCGGTGCGGGTACCGCGCTGTCGACGTCTGCGCCGGTGCGTCTCGACGTGCTGCTCTGCCACGTGGCCCAGGGGACCGACGTCGAGGCGCAGTGGGAGTCGGCTCTGCCGCTGCTGCTGGAGGCAGAGCCTTCGACGTGCCTCGACGTGCTCATGTCGGGGCTGTCGCTCCGCTGCCCGCCGAGGCTCTCCCTCGCCGAAGCCGCGGAGGGCGCCGTGTCGGACGTCGCCGTGGCCAACGCCCACGACATCGCGCTGACAGCGGCTCTCGGCCGCGTCGTCGCCGCCATCGTGCTCCTGCCGGAAGCGCAGCGGTCCGCCCTTCCATCCGTCAGCCCGGAGCTGGCCTCGGAGCTCCTCGATGACGTCAGCCTTATCTTCCCTGCGGCGGTGCGGTGGGGTAGCAGCGCCGTGAACGACGCCAAGCTCGTCACGTGGGTCGGCTTCGGGGCATTCGTCCGCCTTCGAGCGCTGGCTATGCGCGTGATGATGGCGTGCGGACAGTTTTCCAGCGCTGCGGCGGTGGCCGCGAGCTTGCAGGAGCGGTGCTGCGCGCAGCACCTGCTCCGCCACCTCATCCTGGCGCACGACCTCCCGAAGGAGGCCGTCTGCCCTCCGTGGGAGCGGGTGCTCGATGGTGAGGACTGCAACGGCGGGACAGCCGATGACGACGGCGACGAGGAGGACGACGGCGACGAGGAGGAGGAGGAGGAGGAGGAGGACGAGGACGACGACGACGACGGCAACAGCAGCCCCCGGGCCGAGGCCGGAGAGACCCCCGCACGGCAGCACGGCGGCTCCAAGCCGAGGCCCCCCAAGCCGCAGCCCTCCGAGCGGGTGGTCGGTGCGGTCCGCGCGGTCCTGTCCTCAGACGAGCACGCGCTGCAGCTCGGGGCGACGTCCTCGCTCTCCGAGGCGGCGTGGGCGGCCGTCGTCGCCCGGTGCCGCCCGGTGCCGCTGCTGGGGGAGCCGGGTGTAGAGCCGGAGGCTTCGATCCGGTGGCTGAGCGCGGCGCTGTCCCCGCCAACCGCGGCGGTGGCGCAGACTGCCACAGCGAGCGCCATGGAGACCGCGGAGGCGGCCCGGCTGAGGGTTAGCCAGGGCCTGCTGGCCGGGTGGCTGGTCTGCTGCGCGGGGATCGTCGGGCTGGCGCTGGACGGGCTGCTCGCCGCCGGCCGGCGGGACGAGACGGCTCTGCTCCTGATGAGGCTGTGCAAGTCGCGGGTGGCGTCGTGGCCGGCGCAGTGCGCCGCCGCGTCCGTGCTGCGCTCGGTGCCGACCGACTGCGGCCCGGGGTCGACGAGCCTGCGTAAGCGCGCGCGCGCCCTGGTCCAGCGGCGCGCCGTCGGCATCGTGGGGCCGAGGTCCCTCGGCCCGCCGTCGGCGCCGAGCCTCGGCAGAGCCGCCGTGGCTGTGGGCGTCCTGCAGCTGGTGAGCGACGCGGAGGCAGAGCCGCCCCTGGCCGCGTCCCGCCTTCTCCACGTGGCGCTCCCCGCGCACCCGGTGGCGATGGTCCAGGCGGCGGTTGCTGAGGCGGAGGCTTCAATGGACGCCGTGCACCCGAGCCTGTGCGCCCCGATGCTGCGGCACGCGGCCGCGGCGACGGCGTCGCTGCGCGTCCACGCCGTGGTTGACGCGGTGCGGGCCGCCGCCTCCGCGCAGGCCAAGAGCAGGTCGCAGGCCGACCGGGTCGCGTCGCTCATGCGAGGGCAGGTGGCCGCGAAGCGCCGCCGAGCGGACGAGGCGTCCAGGCCGCCGGACCTGACCGACGCGGCCCTCGACGCGGCGAGAGACTTTTCCGTGGCCAGGATGCGCCACGCCGCCCAGGACGGCATGGGGGCCGAGCGCGGGTACGCGGCCTGCCTGGAGGCGTGCGCTGCGCTGAGCGACCGCGAGCCGAACTCGAAGCGATCCCCAGCGCCGCAGCCGTGGGGCACGCCCAGGCAGAGGGCGGCAGCCTGCCTCGGGCAGCTGCTTGACGGGCAGGGCCGCCAGGCGGAGGCCGACGCGGTGCGCGAGGCGCAGCCGTGCGAGGGCGACGAGGCAGCCCGCGGACCGGGCCGCTTGCTGGTTCCGTGGCCGCTCGGACTCGGGCCCGACGTAAGGTGCCCGCAGGGCGGTGTGTGAGCGCCGACAGGCCCGTCGGGTGCGTCGGATAGTGCGATGTGACCTGAGCGCCCTGCAGTGTGCTGATTGTTGCGCACCGCCATAGCACTCTGCGTGGAAGGCGCTGCCCCCTGCCCGGGCCGAATGGCCGCATCGACACGCGCCGAGGTGCGACTGGTGCCGCTTTCACCGTCGTACCCGTCGGCCACGGCCAGTGCGCCCGGAAAGATTGCCATCGGCCGCGGTCCTCGGTCGGACTGCCGGGTGCTGCACCCGGGTGTGTCGCGCGAACACGCGGAGCTGGTCATCTCCACTGATGCGGCGGGCGAGGTCGCGCTCACCCTCGTCGTGATGTCGAGAAACGGAGTCCAGGTCCGATCCGCGTGCGCCAAACCCTGGACAAAGCTCGGCCCGGGAACCAGCTTCGGCGTGAGCCACGGGAGCGAGCTCTTGCTGTATGATGCGGGTCAGGGCGAGGCCTCGGTGTTTGCGGGCGGGCATGGGGACCCGACATCCCACGACGCGCCTCATTTTTCAGTCCAGGTGGAAGACGCGCGGACGGGGTCCTCGGGCGCGGCGGGGCGTGCGCTCTTCTCACAGGCTGCCGAGCACGAGGTGATGGGGCGCTATGAGTTCCTACGGGAGGTTGGCAGGGGCACGTTTGGCGTCTGCTGGCACGCCCGGGAGCGACGCACAGGCGCCGAAGTGGCCGCCAAGGTGATCAGCAAGGCCGGTGCCGCCGCGTCGGGGACGGACCCCCGGGAGGTGCTGGCCGAGGCGAGGCTGCTCGCGAGGCTGCGCCACCCCAATGTCCTCGGGCTCACGCACGCCGTGGACACGCCCGCCAACGTCATCATCGTCACGGACTTCTGCGACGGCGGGTCCCTGCACGACGTCATGCGGCGCACCCGTGAGCGCGGCCTGCGCCTCACCGACCGGGCGTGCCGGGGCATCGCCGCCGCGCTGCTCCGCGGGACCGCCTACCTCCACAGCAAGGGGTTCATCCACCGCGACATCAAGCCCGCCAACGTCCTGGTCCAGGGCGGCAGCTCGGCGCCCGCCTCCTCGGCGTCGGCACCCCTCGTCAGGCTCGCCGACTTTGGTGAGGCCGCGTCACAGCAAAGGCCCCGGCTACGCGCCGTGCCGCGGAGCACGCACGGGTGGTGCTCACCGCCGCTCTGGCGCAGCCACGGCACGTGCTGCCGCGGGCCCATGCCGGCCTCGCCCCCGCCGCGTGTGGCGTAGCGCCCTCCCCCCTGCCCACCGCGCGCCTCCCACCCCCTTGTCCCCCCGCAGGGCTCGCCAAGTTTGCCGATCGCACGGGCACGCGGTGCGGCACCCCGCTGTACATGGCGCCCGAGCTCCTGGGCGACGGTGGCTACGGCCCCAAGGCCGACACCTTCGCTTGCGGTCTCGTCCTTCACGAGCTCCTGACCGGCTCTCTCCCGTGGACGCTTCCCGGGGCGGGCGGTGCCGCCGCGATGTCCTCGCTCGCGGCGCAGATCCGGGCCGCGGGGGCTCCCGGCTTCGTCCTGCCCGTCCCTGCCGGCGTGTCGGTGATGCCGGACAGCGGCCGCACGGCCCGCCAATCCCGCTCATCCCGCGCCCTGGCGGTGCCCGTGTCGGGTAACGGGCCCGTGGAGGTGCGGGCAGAGGCCTGGGACCTGGTTTGCAACCTCGTGTGCCCCGAAGGGGACCGGCTTGGCGCTGCCGAGGCCCTCTCGCACCCCTGGCTCGCCGGCATCGTCCCCGACGGGGGCTCGTCCACGTCGGAGCGCGTGGTTCGACGCGTGGCAGAGGCCCCGACGCTAGATGCGTCCGCAGGCGACGAGGCTGCCGCGCCGGCGGCCCCCTTGTTGCTGCGACGCGCGGTGAAGCGCGGCCGTGAGGGTGACCTGCCCCCCGCTCGCAAAGACGGGCTGCGAATCGCAACAGCCGGGGGCTCGCCCGTCGTGGCACTTGGTGAGGCGCCCACGCCAGTGGCCGTCCCCGGGACACCGGCCGCTGCGCGAGCCTCCCCACTAGCAAGGCGGGCATAAGGCTTCGGCTCGGCCATCCGTGCGAGGCGCGGCGTCGCAGGCAGCTGACCACATTGTGACGGGGGCTTGTTGATGCGCGTGAGGAAGAAGCGGCGGCAGCCGGTCGGAAGGCTCGCTTGCTTGCTGCAGGGTCGGGGCCACTCATTGACACACTCGCGCTCAGGCGATCGGGGGAAGGGACGTGTCGCCCTCGAGCTTGCCGCCGCCCGCAGATGCCGCCTCACTCTGCCTGCGGACCGCGCGGCGGGTGGAGGAGCCGGGGCGGCGAGCGCCCGCGCTGGGCACCCTCCTCTCGCCGTTATCCGAGAGACGCGCGGCCATGGGCCCGCCAGAGGCGGCAAGGGCGCCCGACACCCCGACGGGACGGTGGACCACGGTGCCGTTGGGGAGCACGACGGACTGGCCGGGCTGGCCGGGGCTCGAGGCGCGAGAGGGCGGCTGCGGGCTGCGCCTCCTGGTGGTGCTGGGGGGCATGGCCGAGGTGGGGAGGTGGAACTTGGGCGGCTCGACCATGCCGTCGAGCTTGGTGCCGCAGGAGAGGCACTTGTAGTCCTTCAGCGGCTTCCCCGACAGGAAGGCGAAATCGCCCGTGGCCGGCGCGCCCGAGCCCTGGGCCTCGACGTGCCTCCACAGCTTGTCCAGCAGGCTCTTGAGCCGCAGCAGCTCCCTGCGGTCGGCCTTGGTGCGCAGTGCGTCGATGGGGGCGAGCCCGCGGACCTCGCTGACGTCAGCCTTCTGCGCAAGCGCCTCCCACAGCGCTGCCAGCTCCTCGTCGCTGACCTCGTCGTCGGGCGAGCCGCGGCCGCCCCTGCCGCCGCCGCCGCCGCCACCCATCCCAGACCCGCCACCGGCGCCGCCGTTGGTCAGCATCGCCGACAGCTGCTCCTCCGTCCGGGACCGCAGGTCCCGCACGCTGCCGTGAGCGCGCCCCAGCTCCGCCTCCACGTGACCGACCATGCCCCTGAGCGCCGCAACGTCGCTCTGCGACGCCTTGCACTGTGCGTGCGGCGCTGTCTCCTCCATGAGTCGGTCGAGCGCCGCGGACACTTCGGCGCTCGCCGTCCCGACGGCTTCGAGCGCCGCCCTCGACGCGTCCGAGCCGCCGTCCCCGCCTCCTCCGCCTTGGCCACTCGCTTCACCACTGCCACCGCCGCCTCCTTGCTTCTCGAGGCGGGAGACAGCCATGCGAAGGGCGTCAACGGCCGCGTCCGCCGGCCCCGCGAGCTCGTCCACGCGGTCCGGGGACACCCCCGCGACACCCGCCGACGCGCGGGCGAGGCCGGTCAGCGAGCTGAGGGACGCCGTCGCGCTCGCCGCGATGGCCCGCGCCGTGGCCGCGTCCGTCCCTCCGCCGGCGCCGCGCTGGCCGCCGCCGTCAGTCTTGGACTCGCCGTCGCCGTGCCCGCCCACGTCGCTGATCGCGTTGGCAGCAGCGCTCCGCTTCGCAGCCCTGGCCGCCGCCACCGCCTCGTCCGCGGTCTCCGCCGCCCTCGCGGCCGCCTTGCCGAGCCGCTCGAGCTCGCCCTGCATGCGGCGCTGCGTCGACGACACCTCGTCCACGGCCGCGAGGGCCGCAGTGAGCTCCTCCGCCGTCGCGCCGCCGAGCGCGTCGCCGCCCGCCTCCTTGCGACGCTCCGCCAGCGTCGCGGCGCGCTGCGCCGCCGCCTCGCTCGCCGCCTCCGCCTCCTCCTTGGCGCGCCGCAGCGCCTCCGTGTTGGCGGCCACCTCAGCGCGCAGCGAATCGAGGTCCGACTGCAGCGACGACAGGTCGGACCGCATCGCCTCGGCGTCCGCCTGGCTCACGCCGGCGCCGCCGATGATGGGCATCGCGGTGGGGTCGGGGGATGCGGCCCCGGCGCGCTGGCTGCCCGCCGTCAGCGGCCGGCCGTCGGAGCCGGTGGTGGAGCGGAGCGGGGACACGGGCCTGGAGAGGGCACGCATGCCGCTGCCGCGGCTGCCGCGCGACCGCAGGCGCCCGACGGACCCGACCGATGCGCCGCTCCCCTTCTCGATATCCTCGTCCGCCATGCTCTCCGCCCGCTGTCCCAGCGAACGCACGGCGTCGTGCAGCCCGGAACCGTCGTCGGCGTCCTTGTCGTCGTCGCCCTCGTGCCCGGCCGACGCGCGGCGGCTCTGCTCGGTCGCCGCGGCCGCAGCCATGCGTGCCTCGTCGGCCGACTGCTGGGCGCGCTGGGCCGCCCTCTCCAGGTCGTCGAGACGGCCCTCAGCCTCCGTGGCCCGCCGCTGCAGCTCGCCCACCGCATCCGCCCCGTCGCCCGACTGGCCGCTCGACAGCTCTGTCAGCTGCTTCCGCAGCTCTGCAAGCTGGTCGTTCACGCTGACGGACCCGTCATCCCCAGACCCGTCCGCCCCAGACCCGTCCGCCCCAGCCCCGTCCGCCCCGGACCCATCTGCCCCATCAGCCCCGTCCACAACGATCTCGTCGGCGGCAGAGCCGTCCGCTCCGTCATCCGACGACTTGGACTCGACCGCCGACGGATCCGCTCCGCCCTCGCCGCCTGACGCCCGGCCGTCCTCCAAGGAGGTCACGCGACGCTCCAGGGCTGCAAGCTTGTCATCCCGCGGCACCCCGGACCCGTCCGCGGCACCGATGCCCAGGTGCTGCTCGAGCGCAGCCAGTCGGTCGGTCAGCCCTCCCTGGCTGCCAGATTCAGCGCTGGCGTCGGACCCATCGGCGCCAATGCCCAGCATCCTTTCGATCGCATCCAGCCGGTCGGCTGGGTCGCTAGAGCTGGACCCGCTGCGAAACGCCGAGGCATTGAAGCGGAGCAGGACTCGCTTGCGCGGTGCAGCAAAGCGCCACGCGTAGCGCCATTCATGCCTGACATCGCAGGCCACTCTGAACGGGTCTGCGGCGCAGCAGGGGCGCTGGGGCGGCTCACTCTCGTCCTGGCTCTGCAACCGCCAACTCCCGGATGGCCTTGTCCTGGCGGTCCATGCGGGCGAGCAGACGACCCAGCGCGAGCTTCAGCGGGTTGAAGCTCAGCGACACCAGGCCGTCCAGGTCAATGGCCACCTCCTCCTCGGAGCCAGGCCCGCTCGTTGCGCCATCCTGATCCGCCGCGCCGGTAGGGCCGCCATCCATGGCCGCCCGCGGCTCAGAGCCGCTCTCCTCGTGATCCGACATTCCCTGCGGCCTGCCAGGTCGCTCAATGTCAGAGCGGCTCAGGCTGTCGGCCGGAAGGTTCAATGTGTGAGGACAAGTGCTGGGCGTGCCGGCAGAGCTTTGGCGGTCGGGCGCGTGTTTTTCGCCATCTGGCCTGCGTGCAGCGGCACAACGCCGCGACCCGGTCGGATGGCCCATGAATTTTTCGATGCCAAGGTTTTGACCGGGACGCGTGGCTCCCGGTCCGCAGCGTGAGCCAAAGCTGCCCTGGTCCGAACGCCTGGCCGTCCTTGCCCCACCCAAACGAGTGGGCCGCCCACGGGAGCCCGTGGCATTGCGATAGTATTGATGTCACACTTATCCACACTCTGCCCCGCCTCGCAGTCCGGATGTCGAAGAATTCAAGCCGCGCCTGCAGGGGCAGAAGCAGGTCATGCGGTACCGCCCGGGCCAGGCACCGGTTTGGGAGACCGCCGACGGGGCAAGGCCGGCCGACGGTTTGGTTTCAGATGAGGCCACGGCCCCGGCTGTGGCACCGCAGGGAGGCGTCCCGTCAGGCCGGCAGGCTGCGGCGAGCGCCGCAGCTGTGCTCGCCGACCCAAAGCTGGCACGAATCCTCCAGCGCAAGCGCGCAGAGGCAAGCACAATGGCGGCCGACCCGGCGGCGGGGGGAGCGCGCCTCGCTACGGGCAGCGACGTGTCGAGCGACGAGGACGACGGGCCATCGGCTGCAGCCGCCGGCGCCGCCGACCGGTCGCGCGCCCGTGCCCGTGCGCGCGCCCGCGCCCTTGCGAATTCCCGCGAGGCGGCAGTCCCGTCCGGGCCGCCGGCTGGGATCGGCCAGGGGGGCGGCGCCGTCGCAGAGGCGAGCGCTATCCTTCTCGAGGCGCCGGCGGCCGCCGCGCCCGCGGCCGTGCCCGCCCCTGCTTCGCGCGGCGCCTTTGTGGCGAGGGTGGCCAGGGCTGACGACGTGAGCAGCAGCTCTGACGGGGGCGACTCGGACACCGACAGCTCTGACGCCAGCGACGGCGGTGTCGGGGCCGCGTCGCGCGCGTTCCGGCCCGTCTTTCGAAGCAAGGCGGATCGGACGACACGGCGGACGGCGGAGGAGCTGGAGGCCGAGGCGGAGGAGGAGGCGAGGCGGAAGGAGGAGGAGCGAGCAGTGCGGGTCCGCGAGACGAGGGCGCTGGTGGCCGACGAGGTGATGCGAGAGACGGAGGCGGCGGCGGCGGCCGAGGCGGCGGCGCAGGACGCGGCGGAGGACGGGAGGCCGGACGACACGGACCGGCCGGAGGAGGAGGAGGCCGAGTACGAGGCTTGGAAGGTGCGGGAGCTGGCTAGGCTGCGGCGGGACGCCGACGAGGTGGCGGAGGCACGGCGCGAGCGGGAGGAGACGGAGCGGCGGCGGGGCATGAGCGACCGGCAGCGCATGGCCGAGGACGACGACCTGCGCGCGAGGGGCCTGCTCCCCGCCCGGCCGGACAGGGGCGCGCCGAGGGAGCGCCGCATGATGCAGAAGTTCACGCACAGGGGCGCGTTCTACATGGTGAGCCCCCCCTGCGCGCGCGCGCCCGCTCCCGGCTTGCCCGCGGCAGGCCTCGACCTGCCAGCCACGCTGCGCTCCCACCTGCCGCGGCTGCCGTGGCGCGGGCTTGGCCGCCGCTGCCCAATGCGCTCCCCGGGGAGTACCGGCGCGACCGATGGCGGCCCCTTCGTCTCCCACCCAACGCCCTCCTTTTGCCCGCCGACTGGCCCACGCAGGACGAGGACTCGATCAAGGACGCCGACGACGTGCGGCGCCGCGCCGGCGAGTACGCCGCCGCCGCCACCGGGGCCGACCGGGTGGACAAGAGCGCGCTACCCAAGGTCATGCACGTGCGTGACTTCGGCAAGCGCAGCCGCACCAAGTGGACCCACCTGTCGGCGGAGGACACTTCGCTCCGGCGGGACGACGCGCTCGGGGTCGACCGGGCGGCGCAGCGTCGTTACGACGCGCGCCGCGGCGGGGTGGGCCGCATCGACGGCTCCACGCGGCGGGGCAGGAGGTGACAGGCTGCGCGTGCGTGGGCCGGCAGTGCGCGAGGGTGCGAGGCGGCGCGAGCCGGCTCCTGGCGCTCGCGCGAGCACGCCACGTCACGCGTCACGCATCACCCATGGGAGCGCGGCGCGGCGGGCGGGGTGGGCGCTCAGTAGATGAAGGGGAAGACGGCGCTGCGGCGCTGGGCGATGCGCGCCCCGCCCTCGCTGCGCTCCTGCTTGACGTAGGCCTTGTGGCGGTCCATGGCCCAGATGGCCATCTGCCCGCCGCCGACGAGGGTGAAGGCCCAGGCGGCGAGGTTGTTGTTCACCGCGACGGAGAAGAAGCACCAGGCAGCGATCTCGAAGAAGTAGTTGGGGCAGGAGACGAAGAAGAGGGCGCCCTTGGGGATGGGCCGCGCGGCATCCTTGTCGGCCTTGCGCTGGCTGGCGAACCAGAAGTGCACGGCGAAGTTCCCCACCTCCATGAGGGCCATGCCGCCGAGGGCGAGGGTGGCCACCTGGTCCGGGAGGACCGCGGCGGCGGGGTGGCACACGAAGTACGAAACGACTGCGGCGAAGCCCCAGTAGTAGGCGCTGTTCTTGACCACGGTCATGACGGGCGCGCTGGGCTTGGAGAACTTGTGGAGGAACAGGGTCTCGAGCTCGCGCTTCACGAAGTGCAGCACGAAGGCCCAGACCGCCAGGGTCGTGGCAAGGGGCATCGCCTTGGAAGAGGCACCGGCACCGTAGATGAACTCGGGGCGCATCGAGAAGAAGAGCATGATCGGCATCGGGCCAAAGTACTCGGTGAAGAAGAACCAGCGGTACGGAACCTGGGCCCCGTTGTTCTTGAGCGACAGCACGGACGACTCGCTGAGCCCCTGCTTGCGAAGGTCGGCTGCGAGGCGCGAGCGCAGGGCGGGGGTTCGGGGGCGCACGGATGCAGCGTCCGGCGGCAGGCCAGCGCGTGCCGCGGCCGGAAGGGCGACGCAGCCGCACGCGCCCACTCACAGACCGTGTCCAGGAGCTTGTTGATGCGGATGTGCTCCGGCTGTCCCTTGCCCTTGCCGTCAAAGGCCGGGTTGGCGAACTTCAGGCCCTGCGAGTTGGGCGTCACCTTGACTGCGCCAGCGGGGAGCGCGTTCGCGGCAGGACATGTGACACGTGCGTTCGTCAGCTGGTGAGAGCGGGATGTGGGTGGGGCGGGCTGACTGGCGGGATCCTCGCGAGCTCGCGCTCACAAGCCTTGTGGATCTTGTCCTTGAGCTCCTCGACCGTCGTCGAGTCCTTGACATCAAAGGTCTCAGTCTTGGGCGACTTGGAGCCGTACGTCACGGTGATCTTCATGGCTGAAAGTCGCTCCTCGAGGGTGCTGCGGGCGAAATCCCGCCCAAAGCCGAGCGACATCCCTGCTCTGCAGCCCGAATGCCGGCATTGAGGCACGTGCGTGCGGCATGGGCAGCGCTTCTCCGCTCCCGCTGGGTCAGTTCTACATTGCAATGCACACGCACGACGAAAAGCGCGCACCACAGACCGCGCGATGCACTTGCGCGGCAATCACTCCACCAGCGCGCCAGCCTCCCCGAGCGCGGTTCGCTCCTTCTCCAGCTGGTCGGTCCACCGCTTGCGCTCCG